>CAJIBE010000003.1_pt1 | contig 90293 bp, 92 predicted proteins | sample 9199301 | NCBI WGS metagenome assembly CAJIBE01 (sample SAMEA7708291, study PRJEB35096) | sediment metagenome | biome: marine neritic benthic zone biome [ENVO:01000025]; feature: sediment [ENVO:00002007]; material: shallow marine sediment [ENVO:03000034] sea grass bed [ENVO_01000059] ... | reverse complement strand
CGCAGGGGAGAGCTAGGAATTCTAATTTTTCTAACTGTTCTTACTGGCCTGTAATAATTTATAAAAGATCTTTTACCATATCGCGCTCTTTGATCAATTCTTGTTCGGAGAGCGCAATCATTTCCTGGGAAAATTCGTTCAGTTCCAGGCCGGTTACGATCGAGTAGACTGCACTATTGCAGTTAACCGGATATGAAAACATCAGGTCTTTTTCGATACTGTAATCTCCATTAGAGCAGATGCCCATACTCACCCAGCTGTCTGCGGGTGAGCCCAGCACCCAGTCACGCATGTGGTCAATGGCAGCAGATGCGGCTGAGGCCGCCGATGAAGCGCCACGCGCTTCGATGATTTCTGCGCCACGTTTCTGCACACGACCAATATACTCGTGTTTATACCATTCCTGGTCGATTAGTCCGAAGGCATTTTGACCCGCCACTTTACAGTGTTGCAAGTCAGGAAACTGTGTAATGGAGTGATTTCCCCAAACAGTTATATTTTTAATGTCGGTACTGTGTTTGCCAACATTTTCTGCAAGCATGCTAATGGCGCGGTTATGATCCAGTCGCATCATTGAAGTAATCTGGTTTGGTTGCAGATTAGGTGCATTGTGCATGGCAATTAATGCGTTGGTATTAGCGGGGTTGCCCACGACCAGAACGCGGACGTCTTTACTCGCGTTGGCGCTGATTGCCTGTCCCTGGGGCTTGAATATGGCACCGTTTGCGCTTAGCAGGTCCTGCCGTTCCATCCCCTTGGTGCGGGGACGCGACCCGATCAAAAATACATAATCGGCATTACCGAAACCGGTTGCGAGGTCGGCGGTTGCTACGACGTCATGTACCAGCGGAAATGCGCAGTCACGCATTTCCATAACTACGCCAGCCAGAGCGGGCAGGGCGGGTTCAATTTCTATTAGATTAAGATTAATGGGCTGATCAGGACCAAACAGATCACCAGCCGCGATACGAAATGCTATGGCATAGCCGATGTTTCCAGCTGCCCCGGTGATTGAAATAGTAACAGGAGTTTTCATGCGTTAATGCTCTTTTTTATTTGGCGACATCATATACGAATCAGCGTTACGGTGTCACAGTGATTTATGGGGTCTCGCTAAATAATCATGGGATCGCATTTCGTTTAAACGACTGGCAGTGCGTTGAAATTCGAAAGAAAGCTTTTCGCCATTGTATAATTCGTGAACAGCTGTTTCAGCGGAAATGATAATCTTTACACAGCGATCGTAGAATTCGTCAATCGCAGTAATAAAGCGGCGGGCCATATCGTCTTTATTCGTCAATACCGGGATATTCGAGATCAAAATAGTATTGTAGCAGCGCGCAATTTCAATATAATCCGTTGCGCTGCGCGGACCATCGCATAACTCGCTAAATTCGAACCAGACAACACCATCTGCACAGCGAATCGTTTGTATTTTGCGATCTTCTATGGTGAGTTGTTCCTTTTCTATGCCTTTTTCCGGCGAAACATACAAAAAATTGTGGTACATGATGGCATTTGCTTCATCATCTAATGGACAGTGGTAGATGTCAGCATGTTCCAGGAACTGAAGCCTGTGGTCGGTGTTTCCCTTCAATTCAACTACGTCGGTATTTTCTTTCAGCAGTTCTATAGCGGGCAAAAAACGTTGTCTTTGTAATCCATCTTTATACAAACTGTCCGGGTGGCAGTTGCTGGTCGTTACCAGCGTAATACCTTGCTTGAATAATGCATCGAGCAATCCCGCAAGGATCATGGCGTCTCCTATATCGGAAACAAACAATTCGTCGAGACAAAGCACGGTAGTCCGTTTTCGAAAATGAATTGCGACCAGGTCCAGTGGATTTTCTTCATTACGAACCTTTTTCAGTACATTATGTACTTCCTGCATGAAACGATGGAAATGTAGCCTCATTTTCAGCTCGATCTGGAGGCAATCAAAGAAAATATCCATTAAGTACGTTTTTCCCCGGCCAACGGACCCCCAGATATAGATTCCTTTGCAGGGGGGGGTAGAGCCTCCCAAATTGAAGATTCCAGTAATCCGGCTACTCAGTGAGGCATCCGATTCGGACTGTTTCTCTAATTCAATTTTCAGTTTTTCCAATCGATCAACGATTAGGAGCTGGTCCTGATCAGGGTTGAAGCCTTTACTTTCAAGATCTTTTAGGTAGAAATTTTTGGGCATGTGACAGGCAAATTGACTCAGCTATCTGGACGGTTGTTTTCATAAAAAATTTACGTTCTTTCAGTACGTTGTAGCGAATTTGGGTGGCAAAAATTGCCGTTTACTGCATCAAATTGCCACATTCTTTGTCAAATTTCTGCAATTTAAGTGGGTATAAAATTCCCAAATTTATATAAGCAGTTGTTTAATAACAATTATTTTTTATTGGCATTGAATATGCATCATCTAGAGTCGAGCCTCTCAACATCAATCAAATTATTTTGATTGCCATGTTGTTATTCTCGACTCCTCCTGGTTTAGGGCGCTCGGTTATGGGCGCCCTATTTTTTACCTTAGCCTATCAGATGTGTAAAGCTGTGTAGTTAGCTTATCCAATCGGTCAAATAACTTTACAATATGTGTCTTGCAGCGGTGGGATGGACTTGTCCTGGCTGGTTTTTGATGTTGTGTCATTTTAATCAACGGATTGTGTTAGATAACAGGCATTCAAAACAAATTCATATAGATGCAAACATTGCCTACAGGCTCGAGTATCAAAATCAGTTTGAGAAAATTATGAGTATTGGACCATTAATGATCGATCTGTCTGGTTATGAAATCAGTGCAGAGGAGAGTGAATGGCTTGAGCATCCTTCAATTGGCGGTGTCATTTTATTTGCACGTAATTATGCAGATCGCGATCAACTGACAGGGCTGGTTAAAGAATTGCATGCGATCAAGAAGCCCAAATTACTTGTTGCAGTAGACCAGGAAGGTGGCCGGGTACAGCGTTTACGCGATGGTTTTATAATATATCCGCCTGCTCGATCTCTGGGGGAAATTTACGATAGCGATCCAAAACGTGCATTGCATTTGAGCGAAACCGTTGCGTGGTGTTTAGCCAGCGAGCTTCGGGAAGTTGGGATTGACTTTACCTTTGCTCCAGTTCTTGATCTGGACGTGGGCGTGAGTGAAGTAATTGGCGATCGAGCATTTCACAGTAATATTGACGCAGTGAGTGCGCTAGCCAGCAAGTTTATTATAGGTCTGCGCAAAGGTGGGATGGAGGCTGTAGGAAAGCATTTCCCGGGTCATGGGAGTGTGTGTGAGGATTCGCATGTTGACTGCCCTGTAGATCATCGCTATGAAAACGATTTGTGGCTTACAGATATCGTCCCATTTCAGCGTTTAGTTGACCATGGAATCGCTGGTATGATGTCAGCGCATGTGATTTTTGATCATGTTGATAAACAGCCAGCCAGTTTTTCCAGCTATTGGCTCACAAGAGTATTAAGAGAGCAGTTAGGATTTCAGGGCGCTGTTTTCAGCGATGACCTGACCATGCAAGGGGCAAAGACACTTGGTGATATAAAGTATCGAGTGCAGACAGCATTAGCGGCGGGAAGCGATATGGTGCTAATTTGTAATAGCCCGCAAGATATTCCTGATGCGATCGAACTTATAGATAACTATAATAGTCCGAGTTCGCAGTTACGTCTTGCTCGATTTCATGGGAAAAAACCGCAGGCACTTTCCACAGTAGATAAAAAAATCATTGAAACATTTGTCATTGATTATGAGAAAAATAAAAGTCTTTCATTAAATTTGGATTAACACAGTTATGCAGGAGTATGTAGAAAAGTTAAAAGCGATATTTGCAGGCGGTTTATTAGAAGGTTGGATTTACGAGGTATTTGCAGTTGTATTGGCAGTACTAATAGCTGCCTTTATTGTAAAACGGTTGCTAACCAAGTTGTCTGAGCGTGCAAATATTTCACAAAATCCGTGGGACGATGCGCTTGTCAATTCAATTCGTAAACCACTGCGTGCTTTAATACTAATTATAGGTATTTCATTAGCCGCAGAAATAGTCGGTGACCAGACAGATGCAGCTATTTTTAAATCCATCGATTCAATTCGTTATGTGTTGATAATTATTGTTATCGCCTGGGCATTGGTTCGATTCATAATCGAGTTCGAGAAAGCCACTATTGAAAAGCGACTGCAAAGTGGAGATCGTATTGACCGTACTACAGTTCATGCCATTGGCAAGTTAATAAGAACTGCCATTTTCATTACATCGGCGCTGGTCGTGTTGCAGACACTTGGATTCAGCATTTCAGGCGTGCTAGCGTTTGGTGGCATCGGTGGGATTGCGGTCGGTTTTGCCGCGAAAGATCTTTTGGCTAATTTTTTTGGCGGATTAATGATATTTCTCGATCGGCCGTTTTCGGTAGGAGACTGGATTCGATCTCCGGATCGAAATATTGAGGGAACAGTTGAACAAATAGGTTGGCGTCTGACCATGATCCGAACATTTGATAAACGACCTCTGTATGTGCCCAATTCAATTTTTGCCAATATTGCGGTAGAAAATCCATCTCGAATGTCGCATCGGCGGATTTACGAAACGATCGGATTACGATACTCGGATATTAGTCAAATGAATAAGATCGTTGATGAGGTTAAGGCAATGCTGAAATCACATGAGGAGATTGACACAACGCAAACAATGATCGTTAATTTTAATGCCTTTAGTGAGTCCTCGGTGGATTTCTTTGTATATACGTTTACTAAAACCACCGATTGGATTCATTACCATCAGGTGAAACAGGATGTGCTGTTGAAAATTTCAAATATTATTGAGGAAAATGGTGCGGAGATCGCCTTTCCGTCACATACAATGTTTATTGAATCCGTGTCGGGCAATCAGACCGCTCTTTCATCTTCCGAACAAGCAAATTAGTCGTTTGTAATGAGTGCGCCAGATCGTTCGGAGTTGCAAGGTGTGCAAGAGAGTGCAGAGTTGATTTTCAGTTCTCTGCAAATCGCGGATGCCATTGAAAGTATGGCGCGGACGCTGCAGAAGAAAATTGAAAACAAAGATGCCATTGTTTTATGTGTGATGAATGGCGGGCTAATGGTTACCAGCGATATATTGCGGGGCTTGGGAAATGATGTGCGTGTTGATTACCTGCATGTGGCGCGTTATCGCGACAGAATAGTTGGGGGTAGTCTACACTGGCACAAAGAACCACAATTGTCTTTGCAGGATCAAACCATTGTTCTGGTAGACGATATATACGACGAAGGATATACCCTTGAGGAGGTTGTGTCGTATTGCAAACGTCAAGGTGCCAGAGAAGTAATTACCGCTGTGTTGTTACTGAAAGAAAAATCGAACCGCAGTGTGACAATGAAGCCAGATATCTATGGCCTGGAAGTCTGTGATCGATACGTATTTGGATACGGGATGGACTATAAAGGCTATCTGCGAAATTTGCCCGCGATTTATGCACTTAAGGAAATTGATTAAATAATGCACGACATTGCAATTATTGGTGGCACCGGCCTGGCTTCGTTTCCAGGTTTGCAAATAATTTCAAAAGAAGTCGTTCGCACGCCGTTTGGAACACCTTCAGGCCCGCTTACTTATGGAGAGTATTGCGGCAAGCGGATTATTTTTCTGCCACGTCACGGGTCTCGACATACTATTCCGCCACATATGGTGAATTATCGTGCAAACATATGGGCACTGCATGAAAAGAAGGCTGAAAGGGTGGTTGCGATTGCTGCTGTAGGCGGGATTAATCCGGAAATTTATCCGACACGAATAATTATCCCGGATCAGATGATTGATTATACTTATGCGCGTAAGCACACATTTTTTGAAAAAGACCTTGGTCAGGTACAGCATGTTGATTTTTCGCAGCCCTATGATCAATCGTTGCGCTTGCTGTTAATTCAGGCTGCCAAACTTGCCGAAATAGATGCGTTTCAAGGAGGAGTTTACGCTACAACACAAGGCCCACGTCTGGAAACTGCCGCAGAGATTAATAAACTCGAAGGTGATGGCTGCGATATTGTAGGAATGACCGGGATGCCGGAAGCAGCACTAGCGCGCGAACTGGATCTTGCTTACGCACATTGTGCAATTTCAGTTAACTGGGCTGCGGGGCGTAGTGACGAATTGATAACGCTTGACGCTATTCGGGAATGTACAACCGTGGGTATGGAAAAGGTGCGTCTGCTTCTCAGCAAACTAATGGATCTAGTGTGATGACTCTTCTTCATCGATCGGGGTGGCTTCAATCAGAATCCCGACTAAAGGATGGTCAATGTAATGCAGCTCCTTGCTGCGCATACGGCGGTGCGATTTAATTGTGTAGTCTACAAGAATTTGGTCGCGATTTAATGCATCACGTAGTTCCATCGGGTTTGATCTTGGTAAACGGTAAACCAGATCTGTGTAAAGATGAATATATCGGCCAATGACGATGTTGAGCGTGCCATCCAGCTCTCTAACTTCGTAAGATAGATTTTCATTTTCGTCCTGTTCCATTGCATCGCTAAATTCAATCTGTCGATAAGCACGTTCGGGGAACAGATCACTAAAATCGCGGCCGGCCCGTATAAGTATTGGTACCGAGTTAGCTTTGTCTATAATCGGCTGACGCCAGGCGAGGTGTTTGAGAATTCGATACTTGCCAGACTGTTTTAATCGGTTAGCCACGCCTCTAAGTATGAAATTTTCTTCTGCCAGGGGACGCCATAGTGACTCTTCATCAACCGTTTCCAAAAGAATTCCATTGCCAGGCGCTCGAATAACCTGGTTTACGGAGAATTGTTCGGCCGTATTATGTAATCCTGCCTTGTGTGCAAACAGGATAATTTCGATCGCATAATCCTTTGCTTGTGCTGAAGTCACACAAATGCATAGAAGAATTAAAGTGGTGATAGAGCGACGGTAAATAGAACTCATGCTGCTTCCTTATAAGCAATTCTATTAATTACATTACGAATATACTCGATACGATTATCGATGGTTGGTAATTCAACAGTAAAATTCAATTTTTCGTTACCTGTAAGTTTAAATACGGAAGGCTGCGATTGCAGTAATCCCAGTAGCTGATCAATATTAATCTTGGGGTCTTTATCAAACAGGATGCGTCCTCCACCATCATAGGCCTCAATCTTAGTGATTCCTAGACTACTACAAAATAACTTTAGTTCCGTAGTTGCTATGAGGTTTTTTGCTGGAATTGGAAGAAGACCAAATCGATCGATCAATTCAATTTGTAAATCCTTTAACTCCTCATTGCTTGTTGCGCTTGCAATTCGCTTATAAAGAACCAGCCGCATGTGAACGTCCGGGACATAATTTTCCGGCAATAACGCGGGCTCACCAAGATCTACTTCCAGTCCGTGATCCAGCGGACGGTCCAGCTGTGGGAGATCACCTGCGCGTAATGCGTTGACTGCTCGAGAAAGCAATTCATTATACATTGTGTATCCAACTTCCTGAATTTGTCCGCTTTGTCCTTCACCGAGAAGTTCCCCCGCTCCGCGAATTTCTAGATCATGGGTCGCGAGAGTGAATCCAACGCCCAGTTCTTCGAGGGACTCAATTGCTTCCAGTCGTTTAATCGCATCAGCAGTCATTGCTTTTTTTGGTGGCGTCAGCAGGTAGGCATAAGCACGGTGATGGGAGCGTCCAACACGACCACGCAATTGATGTAGCTGGGAAAGGCCGAGTTTGTCGGCGCGATTGATTATGATAGTGTTGGCCGTAGGAACATCAATGCCACTTTCGATAATGGTAGTGCACACAAGAATATTAAATCGTGAGTGGTAATAATCTAGCATCACTTCTTCGAGCTGTCGCTCCGGCATTTGACCGTGTGCAATACGAATAGAAGCGTTAGGCATTAATTTCTGCAGATCAGCAGTAATTTTTTCGATCGTCTTGACTTCATTGTGTAAAAAATAAACTTGGCCGCCACGTTTGATTTCTCGTGTGCACGCTTCTTTTATGCCTGCATCGTTCCACTGTGATACAAAGGTCTTGATCGCATGCCGGTGGTTTGGAGGCGTTGCAATAATGGAAAGATCACGCAGGCCGCTCAGGGACATATTCAATGTTCTGGGGATGGGCGTTGCAGTTAAGGTTAAAATATCTACTTCCGCGCGAAGCGATTTGAGTTTTTCCTTATGTCGCACACCGAATCGCTGTTCTTCATCAATAATAATTAAGCCAAGATTTTTTAATTTGATGTCTGAGCTAAAGAGCTTGTGTGTGCCAATAACAATATCAACACGTCCTGATTTTAGTGCTTCGATTGTATCTTTCTGTTTTTTGGGTGAACTGAATCTCGATAGCGATTCAATTCGAAAAGGCCACTCTGCAAAACGGTCGCTGAAAGTTTGAAAGTGTTGCTGGGCAAGTAGCGTGGTTGGTACTAGCACTGCAACTTGCCTGCCATTACTGACCGCAATGAATGCGGCACGCATGGCTACTTCAGTTTTGCCGAAACCAACATCACCACATACGACCCGGTCCATAGGTTTATTAGTGCCCATATCCTGTAAAACATCTTCGATGGCGGATTGCTGATCGGGCGTTTCCTCAAATGGAAAACTGGCAGCGAAAGTATTGTATTCATGAATCGATGTATCAAAGTAGATACCCTGTTTAGCTTCTCGCCGAGCGTAGATTTCCAGCAGTTCAGCGGCGACATCGCGCGCACGCTGAGCCGCTTTTTGTTTAATTCTAGCCCACTGGTCTGTACCAAGCTTATGCCACGGTGCGCTTTCGTTGTCTGCGCCGCTATAACGACTAACTAGATGAAGGTTAACAACTGGTACATAGAGTTTGTCGCCGCCGTAGTATTCGATCGTCAGGAATTCTGTATCAACCTCCTGTATAGACAGTGTTTGTAACCCAAGGTATCTGCCTACCCCATGTTCTTCGTGCACAACCGGCGAGCCCAACGTGAGATCGTTGAGGTTCTGAATAATGGCATCCGCATCTCTTGTACGCCTGCGGCGACGGGTTTGCCTCGCTCTATTGCCAAACAACTGGTGTTCGGCAATGATAGTAATGTTATGTTCAGGTAAATCGACAGAATCATCTGCGGGTGCAACCAGTAAGTTCAGGCGTTCACTGCTTTGGGTGAAATCAGGCCAGCTTTTGTGTAACTGAACCTTAATATCCAGGCTGCGTAATGTTTCGTTAATATATTCACGTCGTCCTAATGATTCCGCGATAAATGCAATCTTGCGATTTTTTTTACTAATAAAATTTCGCAGTTGTATTGCTGGATCATCCAGGCGCGAGTCGATACTAATAGCAGGCAATGACGAGGTGGCGTAATTAACACAGTTATCTTGCTGTGAATCCTGAAGTTTATTTTTGTCCAACTGAATGCCGAGAAAACGATCAACTTTGGTGGACAAATCATCGGCAGACAAATAAATTGCTTCGGGCGAAAGAATAGGGCGTTCTATGTCGTGACGCCGTTGTTCATATCGGATATATAAGTCGGTTTCAAATTCCTCAGCTGTTTCCTCTACATTATCGACCAGGATGAATAATGCGTTTTCCGGAAAGTAATCGAATAAAGTACAGGTTTGGTCGAAGAAAAGCGGTAAATAGTATTCTATACCGGGCGGGAAATTCCCGTTGCTGACTTCGCGGTATATGATGCTTTTGTTGGGATCGCCAGCAATTGCTGCACGATAGCGTTGTCGAAATGCCTTTATTGCGGCTTCATCTCCAGGGAGCTCCCTCGCAGGAAGAAGAATGAGTGAATTTTCTTTTGAAATGGTTGTTTGTTTGTCCGGGTCGAAAGTTCGAATGGTTTCGACTTCCTCATCAAAAAATTCCAGACGATAGGGGAACTGGGCACCCATTGGGAAAAAGTCAATAATTGATCCACGCGAAGTAAACTCGCCTCTTGCAACTACTTGAGAAACGTGGTGATAGCCAGAGCTTGTCAGAACATTGCGTAAATGCTCGGGAGCAATTGCATCACCGCATTTAAGGTTAAGAGAAAATTGTTGAATAAATTGTTTCGGAGGAATGCGTTGCATGCATGTTGTAACAGGTAAGATCAACAATCCTCGTTGAATCTCTGGCAGTTTTTGCAGACAGGAAATACGCTCAGAAACAATGTCTTCGTGAGGTGAAAATATATCGTAGGGAAGAGTCTCCCACTCGGGGAAGCTGATTAACTCGCTTTCGCTCTGATTGAAAAACTGAACTTCATTAAAAATTTGGCTACAGGTTAATGAATCCTGTGTTAACACCACCACTAATCCGTCATGCCGTTCAACGGCATCGCTGATGACCAGGCTGCGAGCACAGCCATACAATTGCCCCCAGTGTCTCCTGGGAGACTTCTTGTCCGGAAGAAAGGCCTTAAGGTAATTCACAAATTAATTTTAAACCAATAAAAAAGCGGAGCATAAAGCTCCGCTTTTATTATGAATAACGCCTGGCTGCTTAGGCAAACATATCGGCGACTATATTGTCATACCAGCTATAGGCATATTGCACTTCGCGCTCCAGCGCATCCGGGCTGGCGTCACTGGGCGTTAATCCGCCTGCGACTTTCTCAATCTTGGACCGGTCTTCCGCTAGGCGGTATACCGCGGCAACGGAAATACCATAATCTGGGGCGATCAAACTGTAACAGGTGTTGACGTAAGAGGGGTCCGCCATATCCTGATCATTCAGTGCTGCGACGACGGCGGCGGCACAAACCTTCGCCTGTGAGTTGGCGGCATAACCCGATTTAGGCATGCCAGTCGCAATGCTTGCATCGCCAATGACGTATACATCCTTATGCATCTTCGATTCGAATGTTCCCAGATCCACTGGGCACCACCCCGATTCATCCGTCAATCCGGCCGTACGTGCGATCGAACCGGCTTCCTGCGGTGGGATGAGGTTAATCACGGCCGCCTTATGCTCATCGAAGTCGTCGGAAACACTCATGTTGCCGGGGTTAACCGATTTGATTCCGCCACCCGTATCCGCGGCGGGCACCCACTCTACCATGCCGTCATAGCGGGCTTTCCAACCCTGGGTAAACAAACCCTGTTTTGAAAACTTGTCTTTGGCATCCAGAACCAGAATCTTTGATTTCGGTTTATTGTGTTTGAGGTAATGAGCGATCTGACAGGTACGCTCGTAGGGTCCGGGAGGGCAACGGAACGGATTGGCAGGCGGTGCAATAATTACCAGGCCGCCATCATCCATGGATTCCAGCTGCTTGCGGAGTAGGGTAGTCTGGGCACCAGCTTTCCATGCATGCGGCATAATTTCGGAAGCGGCCTTATCGTATCCTTCGATTTCGCCCCACTTGAAATCAATGCCAGGAGACATTACCAACTTGTCGTAATCGAATGTGTCGCCGCTGGCAGTTGTGACGGTCTTGTTTTCTACATCTACGCCGGTGGCCTTGCTGTGAACAACATTGATTCCATGCTTTTTAAGACCCTCATAGGTGTGGCGAATGGTTTCAAGTTTTCTGTCGCCACCGATCACTTCATTACTCATGAAACAAGTGTAGTGTTTTTTATTTGTTTCAATTAATGTCACATCGATAGAGCCTGCCCTATTGATATATTTTGCAGCGACTGCACCACCGGCGCCCCCGCCAATGACTACAACCTTCTTTTTAGCGCCCAGTGCGATATTGGGGATTGCAAACGTAGTGGTACCCGCAACAAGAGAACCACCGCCTAACTTTATAAAGTCCCGTCTGTTTAACTTTTTCATTGTAATTAGTTCCTCGGTCGCAGTTAGTCGGTAATACTTGCGTAGTAATCCGCAAGCTGCTCGATGCCCTCGTGCCCGACATCAGCTTGAATTTCTTCGAGCTTCTTCTTCATCTTCTTGGGCATGCTGCGGTGACCATTCACGTAGTCATGCATGGTGTAGAGAAAATAGGGTCGCCATTGACCGGCGAGTACACCCGTATCGTCTTCAGCAGACCGACCTTCGTTTTCATGACATTTTTCACAATATTTCTTATGCAGTTTTTTGCCGGCCGAGGCTTGGTCTTCGCTGAAGCTTTGGTCGGGTCGTTCCGGGGTTTGGCTGCTAAAATAATGTGCCATGGTTTTAAGTTCGTCTTCCGAGTAGCCTTTGGCGATTCGGCTCATGATAGTGGAATAGCGGGGAAACACTTCAACGTCTACGAAATCCTCATCCGCGTCGATGACGGATTCCAGTTCATCTTCGTCGTCATATTTATACGCCAGCATCGCAGCCAGGAAGTAATTGGGAGACAGTCCCGCCAGACTGGGGATTGCAGGGCCCACGCTGTTACCTTGATTCCCATGACAGGCCACACATGTGTTTGTCAGCATGGACGACGTAGCATCATCACCTGCAAATGCCTCACTGAACAACAGGGTGCAGATCAGCAATACACCTGTTGCCTTGATTCTTATTCTCATGGTGAACTCCTCAATTTATTGGGTATTTTTAATATGTGTTTATACCGTAGGTGGTAACAGATTGTAAAACCTCGGGATTCAGTATTGATAAGCAATTTTTATCTTAAGAAGTTGAATTAAGAGTCTAAATTATCTGGTTCAATAGGTTCATCATGCGCTACACCACGGTGACACTCTATACAGGTTTTGCCTTGTTGCTGAGCTTTTTTATGTTTCTTGCGGGATAACTTTTCCTGTTCGGACAATGCCATGGATTCAAATTCATGACAGGAACGGCATTCGCGGGAATCCGTGGCTTCCATTTTTGCCCACACGCGGTTGGCCATAATCCAGCGATGCTCTTCGAATTTTTCTTCGGTATCGATGGTTCCCATAATTTCGCCCCAGACATCTTTGGCAGCCATTACCTTGGCGACTAACTTAGGCCCCAGTGCATGCGGGACATGACAGTCGGAGCAGCCTGCACGGACACCGGATGCATTTGAATAATGGTAGGACTCCATCCATTCTTCTTTAACCCATTGCATGGAGTGGCAGGAAGTGCAGAACTCTGTAGTGTTCGTGGCTGAGATAAAAGCCGAACTGCCGAGGGCGAAGAAAAATCCTACTGCGATGAGTAATAAAATCGCAATCCAGCGTAAAAACCCGAGGGGGCGTCCTTTGTCGTCTGCCATGGCTTGACCGAGAGTGATAGTATGTGTCGAAAGTATCTGTATTTTAAAAAACTTTTGGTACTACCACAACGAAAACCCCCAACCGATCTCATAATGTCCTGGATTTTTGTATTTAACAGAGGAATGTCTGTTAATTAACCGCTATGTCTAGTACAGAGAATAATCAATTGAAATGTGAGCAACTGAGCTGTGAGCGCGGTGGTCGTGTATTGTTTAAAGGCCTGAGTTTTTGTCTCAAACGTGGGGAAGCCATGGTTATTGAGGGTAAAAATGGTGCGGGTAAAACCAGCCTGTTACGTATCATTACCGGTTTGAGCCAGCCAGTGGAAGGAAACGTTACCTGGAACGATGAGAACATTGAGGATATCGCCGAGCAATTTCAGGCCGAACTGCAATTTATCGGGCATCTGTCGGCCGTGAAGCGGGAACTTACGGTACGGGAAAACCTTAAACTTATTATGCAGTTATGGCCTAGTGATACGCATTTAACCGTACCGGAGCTGGCGGATAAGGTAGGTTTGCGCCGACGTTTGAGTGTCAGTTGTGCAAGACTGTCTGCCGGGCAGTTACGGCGCGTATCTTTGGCAAGATTGTTTATATCCTCTCAAACGTTATGGGTATTAGATGAGCCCCTGACTGCACTGGATGTTGGCTTCATTTCGACCATAGAGCAACGAATGCAGGATCACGTTAGAGCGGGCGGAATTTTGATTCTAACGACTCATCGTGGAATTGACCTTGGCGATCTAAAAGTCACTAAATTAACAATACAGAATAAAAGAGAATAGAACTGCATGCGGCTGTATTTGTCAGTACTTCGAAGAGATCTTCTGTTAGCGATTCGCCGGCGGCGCGAAATGGCCAACCCGCTGGTATTTTTTGTAATTGTCGTTAGCCTGTTTCCGCTTGGCGTAAGCCCGGAGCGCGAAGTGCTTAGCAATCTAGCACCCGGTGTAATTTGGGTTACTGCACTCCTGGCGACATTAATGTCCATGGACACGATGTTTCGGTCAGATTATGACGACGGATCACTGGAGCAGTTATTGCTAATGCCGGGGCCAAAGATTTTGCTAATTGGTGCCAAGATTACTGCCCACTGGCTGAGTATTGGGTTGCCGTTGGTGGTGTTGGCTCCGATCATGTCGCTATTACTGTATTTCCCGGCTCATGCCATAGGCAGTCTGGTAATTACTTTACTAATAAGCACACCAATTTTGAGTTTATTAGGTGCAGTTGGTGTAGCCTTAACGTTGAGCTTACGCTCTGGAGGAATTTTGTCTTCGCTGCTAATTTTGCCGTTTTATGTGCCTGTGTTGATTTTTTCCACAATGGCAATTAACGCCTCAACGGCACAACTTCCGGTTTCTGGGTACTACGCGCTGTTAACTGCATTTTTGATTGTTTCGATATTATTGATTCCATTTGCGGTTGTGTCTGCCTTAAGAGTGTCTTACAACTAAAAAAAGCGATGATGAAATTTATTCACAAGTATGGATCTCCCCGTTATTTTTATAACTGGTCAGAATCCTGGCAACGATGGCTTACAGTAATTACTGTATTGCTCATGGGGATAGGAGTTTACTGGGGATTATTTGTTGCACCACCTGATTATCAGCAGGGAGACAGTTACCGAATTATATTTATTCATGTGCCTTCGGCGTGGATGTCGATGTTTGTCTACATGGTTATGGCGGTGTCAGGAGCTATCGCATTAATCTGGCGTATAAAAGTGGCTGAAATTGTTGTTGGCCAATGTGCGCTAATTGGTGGGTCATTTACCGCACTGGCATTGATTACCGGGATGTTGTGGGGCAAACCCATGTGGGGCGCTTATTGGGTGTGGGATGCGCGCCTTACTTCCGAACTGGTTTTATTATTTTTGTATATCGGCGTGATTGCGTTGCATGGTGCATTCGAAGACCCACGCACGGGAGCGCGCGCTGCAGCAATACTTGCGCTGGTGGGAGTTGTCAATATTCCGATAATTCATTACTCAGTTGAATGGTGGAACACTTTGCACCAGGGGCCAACGGTGACCAAGTTTGATTCGCCCTCTGCACATCCGTCGATGCTTTATCCGTTGCTGATTATGGCGATCGCATTTAAGACATATTTTTTTGCGTTACTATTGTTACGCACACGATCAGAAGTGTTGCTGCGAGAAAAGAGTGCTTCCTGGGTTAAAGAAGAGTTAGGAATAAATTAATGAGCGAAATTTTATCAATGGGCGGATATGGAATGTATGTCTGGCCGTCATATGCAATCGTTGCAGCCGTGTTATATGGAAATGTGTTGCTTGCAAAGATGCGTCGCAAACGAATAATCAAGGAGCTTGAAGAGCTTTCCGAAGAGAGTTAAGTAATATGAAAGCAAAAAGAAAACAACGACTAATTTTTGTCATTATATTGATCGCAGGTTTTGGGGCGGCAACGGGGTTATCACTGTTCGCATTCAAGCAGAACTTATTATATTTCTTTAGTCCCTCGCAATTAATGGCAGGAGAAGTTGCGGTGGGGCAGGTGTTTCGCCTGGGTGGTCTTGTGGTCGATGGAAGCATTGAAAGAAAGAGCGATGGCATTACGACCGTGTTTGATGTGACGGATACAGCAAAGAGTATAACAGTCACCTATACTGGTTTATTGCCTGATTTATTTCGAGAGGGTCAGGGTATCGTTGCGCAGGGTAAGTTAAATGACGAGGGGGTTTTTGTGGCACAAGAAGTGTTGGCTAAGCATGATGAAAATTATATGCCACCAGAAGTTGCTGAGGCATTAAAAGAGGCCGGTGCGCAACATCCTATGTCTATTCCAAAAACCATGGTGCAATAAGTATGATTCCTGAAATCGGCCAGTTCGCGCTGGTAATATCACTGTGTCTGGCGATCGCGCAATCAATTATTCCCATGGTTGGCGCGTACAAGAACAATATTAACTGGATGTCCGTAGGACGAACTGCAGCCACTGGCCAGTTTCTGTTTCTGCTGATTGCATTTATATGTCTCTCTTACAGCTTCGTGATAAATGATTTTTCAGTTTTGTATGTGGCTAATAATTCCAATACGCTTTTGCCGCTGCACTATCGAATTTCAGCGGTATGGGGTGCGCATGAGGGGTCGCTGTTGTTGTGGGTTCTGGCTTTGTCTGGCTGGGGGTTCGCGGTGGCGATGTTTAGCAGGAGTTTGCCGCTGGACGTTATTGCGCGCGTATTGAGTGTAATGGGGATGGTGAGTATCGGTTTTCTTTTGTTTACTCTGGTGACATCCAATCCATTTGAACGTTTATTCCCGGCCGCAATTGAAGGGCGGGATCTGAATCCATTGTTGCAGGATCCAGGTCTGGTTATTCATCCGCCGATGCTATATATGGGCTATGTTGGATTTTCAGTAGCGTTTGCATTTGCCATTGCGGCATTAATTAGCGGGAAGCTTGATTCGGCGTGGGTGCGCTGGTCGCGTCCGTGGGCAAACGTTGCATGGGTATTTCTGACCATTGGAATTACTCTCGGTAGCTGGTGGGCATATCATGAGTTGGGCTGGGGCGGATGGTGGTTCTGGGATCCTGTAGAGAATGCTTCGTTTATGCCGTGGCTGGTAGGTACCGCCTTAATTCATTCGCTAGCTGTTACTGAAAAGCGTTCAACATTTAAAAGCTGGACCGTACTGTTATCCATCCTCGCATTTTCATTGAGCTTGCTGGGCACATTTCTGGTGAGGTCAGGCGTACTGGTCTCCGTGCACTCATTTGCAAACGATCCTGCGCGTGGAGTTTATATCCTTGCATTTTTGGGAGTAGTCGTAGGGGGATCTTTGACGCTGTACGCTTGGCGCGCTGTTAAATTTTCTTCCGGTGGCCGATTTGAGGTTCTGTCCAAGGAAACCATGTTATTGATAAATAATGTTCTGCTGGTAGTCGCCATGCTGACAATATTGATTGGAACACTATATCCGCTGTTTGAGGATGCGCTTGGTTTTCAGAAGTCGTCAGTAGGACCTCCCTATTTTTCAGCGGTGTTTGTGCCATTGATGTTGCCGCTGGTTATACTAATGGGCATAGGACCCATAGCCAAGTGGCGCAGTGTTACAGTTGCAGAACTGGCAAGTAATTTAAAAGTGCTTTTGCTTCTTGGCGTAGTGATCGGCATTGTTTTACCGTTGGCTATTTATCGAAATACGACAGTGATGACAGCAGTCGGAATTGCCGCGGGTGCCTGGGCGATATTAACTTCTGTTTATACGATTGCACGCCTGATTGGAAAAAGAGACAAATCGACCTCATTAATTAAGGCTATTCAGAAAGTTCCACGGGCTATGATGGGAATGGCCTGTGCGCATATTGGAATTGGCATTTTTATTTTTGGTGTTGTGTTCACCAATGCATTTAGTGATGAAAAAGAAGTTGGCGTTGTTTTGGGTAAAGGTGTCGAACTTGCCGGTTACACCTTCACATTGCAAAACGTCAGAGGTGTTCAGGGTCCAAACTATCGCGCAATGCAAGGCAATGTTCTCGTTGAAAAGAATAGTCAACCGGTAACGCGACTTTATCCTGAAAAACGAATTTATACGGTACAGCAAAATCCTATGACAGAGGCAGGAATTCAGTCAGGCTTTTTCAGGGATTTATACGTAGCATTGGGTGAGCCTATTAGTGAGCGGGAGTGGGGTTTGAGAATATATTACCGTCCATTCGTTCAATGGATCTGGCTTGGAGCATTGTTAATGGCCATAGGCGGAATACTGGGTGCCGCTGACAAACGTTACCGTGCGCAAAGCAAACGCGTTGAAAAAGTAGCAACGGTTGCGGCTCAGCGTAAGGCCACAAGTAGCTAAACGTAACTAGGTGTAGATATCTGATGATTCGTTTTCTTGTGCCAGCGATAATATTTGTGCTGCTTGCAGGTTTTCTGTACGTGGGGTTATATAACGACCCATCACTGGTACAGTCCCCGTTAATCGGCAAACCTGTGCCTACCTTTGCGGTTGCGACGTTGAAAGATCCGAATAGGGTCGTTACTGATAAGGATTTGCAAGGAGACATCGCCCTTGTCAATGTATGGGCCACCTGGTGTCCCGCGTGTAAACAGGAACACGACACATTGGTTCAGTTGGCGCAACAAGTAAAGATTCCTATATACGGCCTAAACTATAAAGAAACTGATAGAGAAGGGGCAATTCACTGGTTGCGGAATTATGGTGATCCTTATGTGTTTAGTCTGTTTGATGAAAATGGCCGAATTGCGATTGATTTCGGCGTTTACGGGGCTCCAGAAACATTTTTGATTGATGAGAATGGGATTATTCAACATAAACTCGTGGGAATTATGACGCCAGAAGTATGGCAAACGCAGTTTGTGCCAAAAATTAACGCTTTGTCAGGCAAAATTGCGCAATGATAAAAGCATATTTAATGTTCCTGTTTATACTTGCGGCAAGCAGTGTTTCTCTGCAAGCAGAGATTATTACAGTGGCACCAGAGTATGACAAAAGGTATCAGCATATCCTGAAAGAATTGCGCTGCCTGGTTTGCCAGAATCAGACACTCGCAGATTCCAGTTCGAATCTGGCCAATGACTTGCGCGTTGAAGTCAAAGAGATGCTTGAGCGCGGATCAACCGACAAGGAAATACTACAGTTCATGTCGGACCGATATGGAGATTTTGTATTATATAAACCCCCGGTGAAGCCACGTACTTTGCTGCTTTGGTATGGCCCGTTCCTGTTGTTGATTGGAGGTGTCATCATCGCGTTAATCATCGTTCGAAAACGCTCCGTTGCTGCGTCGTTTAAAGAGTTGGATGAAAGTGAAAAGCAACGATTAAAAGACCTCCTTGATAAGAATAACTAGTAAAAGATAGCGCATGTTCTGGATAATTGCATCAGCACTCCTTCTGTTTGGTCTGGCATTTATTGTGGTTCCTTTGGCAGCTTCGAGACATGGAAGGGATGAGCCTTCGCGCTCGGAGGCGAATCGTTCGCTTTATGATAGTAAGGTGGAGGAATTACGATTTGATCTGGAAAAGGGGTTGCTGGATCAAAGTGAATATGATGATGCGCTAGAAGATTTGCAGCGTAATCTGTTAATTGATATAGAAGAAAAAGAATCTGTTGAATGGAAAAGTGGTAAGAGTTTTAGATTAATTGCAGCAGTTACTATATTAATACCGCTTACTTCGATTCTTTTATACAAGCAGTTCAGCACTGGCAGTGATCAAGTCCTGGTGAAACAACAAGCGTTATCTTCTCAGGCGCAATCACTGGAAGCTTCGATTTCTGCGTTGGAGCAGCGGCTGCAGGAAAATCCCGATAATATCGAAGGCTGGAAAATGCTTGGCCAGTCAAACTTCATTATGCGTCGATACGATAAGGCGATCGAGGCCTATACCAATGCAGCGGAATTGGCGAATCACGCAGACCCCGATATTATGGTGCTGCTTGCAGAGGCATCGGCATATTCCAATGGCGAAAATTTTGGTGATCACGAAAAACAACTATTAGCCAAGGCGTTGCAAATAAACCCGAACCATGAGCGTGCACTTTGGTACGCGGGGTACGCAGCTTATATTTCTACCGAGTTTTCGCAAGCCGTTGCGTATTGGGACAAACTCTTAACCATGGTGCCGACTGATCGTCCAGACGTAAGGGAAACTTTGGTAAAATTTTTGAACGATGCCCGTGTAAAGGCTGGGTTGCCTGAGATTGATGTGGCACCAGCGATTGCAGATAATGCTACCGGGGAAAAATCACAGCGGTCGATTACTGTCTCTGTCGAGTTGACCGAGCAAATGCGTGATAAGGTCAATTCCAGTGATACGTTATTCATTTATGCCCGTGCGGCCAACGGTCCAAAAATGCCACTATCGTTGGCACGATTGTCCGTCTCTGATTTGCCCGCGACCGTAACGCTTACGGAAGAAATGGCAATGATGCCTAATATGAGTCTTGGGCAGTTTGATCAGGTAGAGGCTATTGCGCGAGTTTCAAAAAGTGGGCAGGCAATTACCCAGGCGGGAGATTTGATCGCAAAAGGAATATCAGTAGATTTTACAAAATCCTCATCTGCCAAAGTATCCCTGAGTATCGATTCAATCGTACCATAGTTCTTTCTAGGCTTTGATACGTACGAGCGTAAGAAAGGTCAGAGTCTTGCCCCCGATTGTCGTGCTCATCTCGGTTGGGTGCATGTATTCACTGGATCAATATTTCCCAATTATAGTGCTGAAAAATACGCGATGGACTGGGCTACTGGGAATGATGATTGAGTTCGGGTTAATTTTGTATTGTTTCTATCTGTTCCATGCAGCCAAGACGTCAATAAATCCGTTTGAAGAGTCTTCGCTGCTAATTATGCAATGGCCTTACTCCACAAGCCGTAACCCCATTTATATATCAATGGTTATATTCCTGCTGGGTGTTGCACTGTGGATCGGAAGTATTATTTGTTTTTTGGTCATCCCATTTTTTATCGTATGGATACAATACCGGTTTATCAGTCATGAAGAGCGAATGCTCGAACACCAGTTCGGTCAGCAGTATCTATTGTATAAAGATAAAGTTTGACGCTGGCTATAATGATTTGAAAGCGATTGAAAACTCACTATATCCCAATGTGAATGCCTTTAAGAATAAACTATACTATTTCTAAAAAAGAATGCCGCGCAAGATATAATGTTGTTGATCCCAGTTTAAAAACTAATAATTAATGAAAGTCTCAAATATTTTTGGCGTTCTCTAGAAAGGATCGGATCATTAATCAATGCATATATCTCTAGTCAGTTCGGCCCTGGCCGTTGCGTTACTGTTGCCGGCAGTTTCTAACGCTGCTGCGCCTGCCTGGAATATCAATAGCCTGTTCTCTTTGCCAAATTGGTTATCCATGTCGGGCGAACAACGAACGCGTTATGAAACGTTAGATGAACAGTTCCGCGCCGACAAAGGAGGGAATGACCAAATTCTGGTATTCCGCACAAAATTGTTAACAAAGATAATGCTGGATAACTGGGACTTTGGGCTGGAGGTAATGGATTCTCGTCAGGAACTCGCTGATGAGAATTCTTTCATCAGTACGAGCATCGTGAATCCAACCGATATATTGCAGGCCTATGCGCAGTGGACTATGCAGGATGCGTTTGCAAAGAATTCCATATCTACGTTGCGAGTGGGGCGTTTTACCATGGACATCGGTAGTAGGCGTTTTGTTGCGCGTAACCGATTTCGAAACACGATAAACGCGTTTACTGGGGCTGAATGGCAGTGGTTCGGGGCGGACAGACAAAATCTTCGTGTTTTTTATACCCTGCCGGTAACTCGATTGCCCAACGAGCGTGAGCGACTTGAAGATAATCGATCCGAAGGTGACGAACAGGATTTTGATATCGCTTTCTGGGGCGCAAATTACAAGTTATCTGAACACGCTTTGAAAGATTCGCAGAGTGAAGCGGAAATTTTTTATTTTGGGTTAGACGAGCAAGATACAAATGAAGAGAGCACGGAAAATCGGGATATCCATACAGTGGGAGGGCGACTCTATAAAAAAAGTGCCCGCAGCCAAATTGACTACCAGTTGGAAGCCGCAATACAGTTTGGTGAGTCACGTTCGACCACCTCGTCAGGTGACCGAAAAGACCTTGATCACTTCGCGCATTTTAGCCGTGCTGAGCTTGGTTATAGCTTTGATCAAAGATGGTCCCCAAGACTCAGCGCGCAAATTGATTTTGCCAGTGGGGATGATGATCCGGCGGACGGCGACAATAATCGCTTTGATACGTTGTACGGTGCGAGAAGGTTTGATTATGGCCCAACAGGAATCTATGGTCCTTTCGCACGTGAAAATTTGATTTCTCCCGGCCTTCGTCTGCAGCTAAAGCCATCACCAGACACTTCGTTGTTCTTTGCGCACTGTGGATACTGGCTTGCTTCCAAAAAAGATGCATGGACTGCAGCGGGTGTCCAGGATCCTGAGGGAGATTCGGGTAGTTTTATTGGTCACCAAATAGAAACACGTCTTCGGTGGGACGTTGTTCCTAAGACTTTGAGACTGGAATTCGGTGGGGCATATTTATTCAAGGGAAAGTTTGCAAAGAGTGCGCCTAATGCAAACAATGAAGGTGATCCGAACTATTTTTACAGCCAGTTTATATTTACATTTTAGAAATTATACAGATGTTCATTCGTAGGTTTTTGTTTATTGCATTGTTTTTACTCCAAAGTCTGTCCTGGTGTTTTGCGGAAGATGTACCATTTATTCTCTTGCAATCTACGACATCAACCAAAAATTCGGGATTGTATGATTATATTTTGCCTGAGTTTAAGATAAAGACCGGTATTGATGTGCGCGTTGTTGCAGTGGGAACCGGGCAGGCGCTCAAGAACGCAAAAAATGGAGATGCTGATGTTTTGCTGGTACATGCAAAACCTGCGGAAGAAAAGTTTGTGCATGAAGGTTATGGAATCGAACGATTTGATTTGATGTATAACGACTATGTTATTGTAGGTCCTGAGGAAGATCCCGGAAATATTGCCGGAACCAGTAGTGTTATTGAAGCGCTGCTAAGAATTGCAGAATCTGGGTCATTATTTGCGTCCAGGGGAGATAATAGCGGGACGCATATGAAAGAGCTTAGCCTTTGGAAATTGTCTGAGGTGCAGGTGAGTAATGAAAGCGGCAGCTGGTATCGAGAAACTGGATCAGGGATGGGAGCTACGTTGAATACCGCCGTCGCCATGCAGGCCTATACAATAACCGACCGTGCGACATGGGTGAGTTTCGGTAACAAACAAAATTTTAGGATTCTCGTGCAGGACGATCCACCTATGTTTAATCAGTATGGAGTAATAATTGTAAATCCCGACAAGCACCCGCATGTGAAAGTGGATCTTGCGCAACAGTTTGTTAACTGGATTTTAAGCGAGGAAGGCCAGACTTTGATTGCGACCTATTGGGTAAATGGACAACAGTTATTTTTCCCAAATGCAGCGCGGTAGTTGAATAAATTCATTAGGCCGGCTAGAACATTCAACTAAATTTGATTTAAATCAGAATATTTAATATTCACTCAGTAAAAATGGACAAGCGAGTCGTTGCACTGAATATTCGTTATTAGATGTTTAATTTAAAAGAAAATAATTTGGCTTAATAAAATAACTGCTAACTTCATATAAATGCAATATTTGGGCATGGGAGACATTCATTTGAACAATTTGAGTAATAGTATTAAATCTGTAGCTATGCTTGGATTTATAATTCTTGGTTTTCCAGCGCTTCTTTATGCTGAAACAGCAAACGAGCAGCCTCCCGGTGCTGTTGATTACATAAATAATTGTGCCGTTTGTCATGGGGTTGACGGTAGAGGAGGAGGACCCATGGCTAAACAGCTTATGAAACAGCCGAAAGATCTTACCCTGCTTAGTAGGGAAAATAGCGGTTCATTCCCGGAAACAGTCGTCTACCAAATTATTGATGGTCGTAGAGTGAACATTTTTCATGGAAGTCAGGAAATGCCAATTTGGGGAGAACGCTTTTTCGCTACAGAGGGTAATGAAGATATGGTAAATGAGAAAATCAGCAAAATAATAAGGTATATCGAAAGTATTCAGATTGAGTAAATGTAATAGATGTGTTGCTTATTGTAATTTATGTTTTAGTTATCGCTATGCGGACATCTGGAGAATTATGGATGTTTCGGACCAATTAATTAATCATTTGATTAATCCGTGCATATATGAGCATGGAGTGGATAATGTAACTGTGATCGAAACCCATCTTTCCTGGGTCTTACTTACTGGTTATTATGCCTATAAAATCAAAAAACCTATTCAATTTAGCTTTGTAGATTTTTCCACTCTTGAAAAGCGAAAATTTTATTGCGATGAGGAGTTACGTTTAAATTCCCGCCTAGCACCAAATCTCTACCTTGATGTTGTCGCAATTACAGGAAGTTCGGTGAATCCTTCATTCAAACAATCGGGTGTGCCAATCGAATATGCCGTAAAAATGCGTCAGTTTTCTCAGCATTTAATGTTGAGTTATCTGTCTGAAAATAATTTACTACAGCATGATCACATTGATGATTTAGCCATACAGGTCGCAAATTTCCATATGAATATCGACAGAATATCTGTCGACGGTATGCTGGGCGCTCCCGAAGATATTCAACACTGGACGATCGATAGTTTTGAGCAAATCGAATCTAAAATCGAAGACAAGAAATATGAGAGCTTAATAAATAGAATAAAATTATGGAGTACAAGCGAATATCAAAAAATCTATAACCGATTACAACAAAGAAGGGATTGTGGATTTGTGAGAGAGTGTCATGGAGATATGCATTTGCAAAATATGGTGTTAATAGATGAAAAGGTGACTATTTTTGACGGTATTGAATTTAATAAACACTTGCGATGGATTGATGTAATTAGTGAAATCTCTTTTTTGGCAATGGACCTTCATGAGCGTAAACATCCAGACCTTGCTTATCGATTTGTAAATTTGTATCTGCAACACACGGGCGATTATGAAGGAATGTTTATATTCAGATATTATTTTGTTTATCGAGCCATTGTAAGGGCTAAGGTTGCTCTAATCAGACTATCACAAAATAGTATTACAAAGGAGCAGGAGAGAGAATCAAGAAAACAGTTTATTTCGTATATTGAGCTGGCGCTTACCTATAGCAAGGATAAGAAAGCTGCACTCATAATCACGCAAGGTTTATCGGGCTCCGGGAAATCAACTTATGCCGAATTACTAGTCGAATCCATCGGTGCGATTCAAATACGTTCCGACATTGAGCGTAAACGGCTATTTCAATATTCTGCATTGGAGGATACTGGATCAGATGTGGACAAAGGCATCTATTCCCAAGAGTCATTTAGGGCAACCTATCAGAGGCTTGCAGACCTTACAAAATTTATCCTTGAATCCGGTTATTCCGTTATTGTTGATGCCTGTTTTTTGCAGGAATGTCAGCGTGAGAAATTTCGTGCGCTAGCGTCTGTTATGCGGGTGCCATTTATTATTCTGGAGTTCCATGCAAATACCAATACTTTAAAGAAACGCATCATTGCCAGGAGTCAGCAATGTAATGATCCCTCAGAGGCAAATATTGAAGTTCTTAATCAACAATTAAAAATTAAAGAGCCATTGGATGAAGAAGAGAAGAAAAATGCGATTGTAATAAATACAGAAAACGAAGTGCATATTGCAGAAATTTCCAAGATTATTAAAGATCAGGTCATAACAGGTTAGTCGTTAGCCTATAATGCTTTTATGAATCAGCTCTAAATCTGGGTTGATATCATTTTTTGACTTTAATTAAACGTCGCTAAGTGGCAACTGCGCGTGGATTGCTCACGAAAATTTGGAATGTTAAGCGATTCCTGCAAATGTTCACCACCTTCGCTCCAGGGTAGACATTCAGCGATTAGAAAATTTACAGTTATTTTGTTTAAGACATGCGAATTTTTGTGCAGTCATAAGGAGTCGAAAGGTGAAAAATGATTCTGTTGAAGTAATGTCGATTTTTCTGCCTCTTTTATCTATTATAGCAGCTGCACTATTTGTTTTTACCACAATTCTAACAGTTGCTATTCTCTGTCGAATATAGTTTATGGATTATAAAAATTAACGGCCATGGAAATCAATTATGCAGACATAAAGCGAATATCTGGTCAGCTGGATGCATTTTATACGGCATATAAGTGTTACATATACTATCGAGAAATAGCTGATACAGACCTGAATAATAATAAATCTAGCGGATTCTGGAAATTTCAGGAATTTTTGTTGCTTTATGCACTTTTAATAAATTGGTGTGAAGTTTTCGGTATTAGTAATAAAAACAGTCATTGGAAAGAGATGACGCTGGAAAATAAAGAATTTACAGGCGTGCTATATAGTGAGAGCGGATATTCATACAATGAATGGACAAGCTATCGTAAATATATAAATGAAATAAAAAACTCGTTTATTGTATTTCCTGACCAATACCACCACATTCAAGAGAATTATGATTTACGTGGAGTCGAAATATCACTAGAGATAACGCACAAATGGCTGTATGACATTGTAAAAGATAGTAAAGATATGCCAGAGCTAAACAATCTGATGAAATGGCCTTTACTGGATTTAAAATTCATGGAGCAATTAAGAAAAGATATGCAGCAACTGCTGCATGATTAAAAACTCAATTACCAATTCAGTTTGGTAACAAATATATATCACTAAGTAGAATTGAAAATTTTTTATCTAGTCCTAATTTAAGCCTGATTTACTGAATGGTGGTATAAGGCTTAAAGCAAGTGTTGGTCGGTCGAAGTCGGGAGAGAAAGCTTTGTGCAATAAAAAAGCCCCGATCTTTCGATCAGGGCTTTGGGATGGGATAGTAGTTTCTACTCTAGATCCTGAGAGTCAAAGACCTCCCGATTGCATCCTGCAAATATTATAATTTTACTTATTGAGCAGTAGTGTTGTACGCGTATGAAGGAGCCTTAGCCATTGCTTCGAACATTTGCTGGAAGTTGGTTGGGTCCATCATTTTGGCCATTGGTGCCGCATAGAACTGAGGATTCATGGAAGCCGTCATCCATTGCATATACAGAGCAGGGTCCATGTAGCTGTACATCGGCTGATAAGTTTGTGGATTCATGGATGCCGTCATCCAGTTCAAGTACATTTGTGGATTCATGAACGCGGTCATGGAATTCATCATTTTGTTTGGATCGGACATGTTGGCCATCCAGGTACTCCACTGCTTGCCATCGACCGAGCAGTTCATTAAAGCCTGAGCCGTTGCTGGTTTGCCCATTAATGCCATCAGTTCCATAAACTTGGCAGGGTTCGCCATGGTTACAGCCATTGCTTCGGGATCAACAAACTCCGCAGGAAGCGTACACTCAGCGGTATACTGAGCAGACTCACCCTTATACTGAGTAGATTCATCAGCTTGTGTCGCGCTATCAGCAGCGTCAAGAGCAACAAAGACGGGCGAGATGGAATAAAGAAAGGCGCTGATTAAAGCAGTTAATAATAGTTTGGATCGTGTCATCGAGTTTCCCCTTGTGGATAGATATAATGGATAAATATATAAGCATATTCTAATGTAATTAATTTATAATGGAAATAGGAATGTTTAATATGCTCATAAGTAATTCTATCCAAAGCTTATATTAGTAAATACAATAAGTTACAATATTTTTATCATTTATAAGGTAAAAAAATAACTGCCCAGATTGGCTATTTAATCAGCAAAAATTGACGACAATTCATACAAATTGTGAATCGAGACAGATCTATTGAGTAGGGTGTAACCAACTTTTTAACTTCCTTATTCTCTTTAAGTAGGAACGTTTAGCCTTGTCTGAAAGCGTATATCCACGAGGTAATTTGGTAGGGTCCTGAGCGTGTCGATTCCAGCCTATATGTTGACAAGCACCTGCAGTTTCAAAAGCGATTACATAGTTATGCAATTTTAAGCGGGCCGAGATCTTTCGCTCTGATTGGTATTGAGCATACGGCCCAAATCGATCATATAACTCTTTTTTAATCAGGTTGGGATTAAACGTGAAAGAGCCATATTCCGGGTGATAATCTTTGGGGATAAATAAATAGCTGCGACGATTGATTTCCGCGCTACGGTAACGGGCTACATCGAGTGTCTGCTCAGGGTATTTACTGCGACTTCGATCGTCTATCTTCCTGAAACAGACACAGGAAATGTTAACCTGATTGAGTAAAGCTTTTGCCTGGTTAAAATCAGGTTGTTGGAAAAACTGCCAGTCATCTTCGCAATGAAATATATAGGGATTGGTGATTTCCTGATATGCGCGGTCAATGGATTGGTGTTGACCAAGCTGGCGCTCATTTTCCAGGTACAAAAATCCAAACTGTTCGGTCAATTGCCTGATATTGGGCTGCGATCTTCCGGAATCTTCGATCAAAATTTTTTCTTTAATACATTTAAGCCACGGTGTCATGGAATTCAGTGTTGTGGCAAGCAGATCCGCACGGCCGCAGGAAGTAATTACCAGACTAATCTCATCGAATTGTTTCGTAAATGAATCCATATTGATTGCTGCTAACTAATAAATTGCGCGGTGACAAACAATTAGAATCTGCTGTCACTATTATAGTTCACTATTAAATTAGAGAGTATTAAATTCTACCAGCTCTATGCGATCTCCCGTGTCTAGGTCCACTTCCAATATTGGACCTAGTCCTGGAAGGTAGTACTTAAGAATTCTAAATATTGATGCATTAGTCAATTGACCGTTTCGTGATGTCTTTATAGGCGTCAATTCGACGATCGCGAAAGTACGGCCAGACTAGCCGTTGTTGTTCAGTTTCTCGAAGATTGATATCAACGATCAGGTTTTTACTGTCAGAAGCAGGGCAGCTGTCTATAACTTTTCCCATAGCGTCACAGGCGAAACTGTTACCCCAGAACTGGATGCCTCCTGTTTGATGGCTTGGGTCAGGCTCGAATCCATTTCGATTGACACATACTACAGGGAGATTATTCGCGATTGAGTGGCTCCTCTGGATGGTGATCCATGCATCCAGTTGTCGCATTTTTTCTTCATCGGAATCACGTGGATCCCATCCTATTGCGGTGGGGAAAATAAGAATTTCTGCTCCTGCCAAAGCCATCAACCGTGCAGATTCAGGGAACCATTGATCCCAGCATATGAGTACGCCCAGTTTACCAATGCTGGTATCAATCGGCTTGAAGCCGGTATCGCCTGGCGTAAAGTAATATTTTTCATAGTATCCGGGATCATCTGGAATATGCATCTTGCGATAGAATCCGGCTTGCGTTCCATCCTGATCAAGTACAATCGCAGTGTTGTGATAAATTCCATTACTTCGTTTCTCGAAAATAGATCCTACGATTACCACCTTGTAAATTTTGGCTGCATTCGCGAGTGCAACTCCTGTGGACCCATTCAGTGGTTCGGCTAATTCAAAATATGCTTGTGACTCGGTCTGGCAAAAATACATAGAACGATGAAGTTCCTGCAGGATTACTAACTTTGCCCCCTGGCTTGCCACATTAGAAATTTGCGCAAGAGTGTGCGCAAGGTTGTTGTCGATATCAGCGCTATTGCTGTGTTGAATTAATGCGGTTTTCATCGAAAAAGCTTTCTGGAATATTCAGGGTCGCACAATGCAGGCTGCCAAACTGTTGAATCAGGTTGGTTGCGTCGACGCCAATGACGTCGCGGTCGGGATGAATATCTTTGAACCGCTTCAGTGCAATCGTATCATGTTCGTCATTATAAGTCGGAATGATCATGGCATTGTTAATATATACAAAATTAATATAACTCGCTGGCAGTTTATTGCCGCCATTGTCATGTAAATCATATTTAGGCATGGGAATGGGAATCAGTTTAAGTGGTTTGCCTTGTGGAGTGCGAAATTGACGCAGTTGCTCGTAAAGAATATTCAGGCATTCACGATTCGAATCGAATGGCTCTGACGTTGAGGCATAAACAATCGTATCATCGCTAACAAATCGTGCCAGCGTGTCGATATGGCCTCCCGTGTCGTCACCTTCCAGTGCGGGAACCTGTAATCCTAATACATGTTTAGCGGATAATTGTTGCTTCAGAAATTTGGTTAGGTCTTCCAGGGTTAGTTTGGTTTTCACGTTATTTCGCATCGTACAAGTATGATTGGTTAACAATGCTGCATTATTATTGAAATCCAGGTTGCCTCCTTCCAACACCAATGGAAGTCGTTGATAGCTGCATATGGGCTTCAGTAATGTAAACAGTTTTTCGGAAAACAGATAATCCAGTCGATGCGGGTATTGTTCTCCCCAGGCATTAAATTCAAAATCCAGATACTTGTATTCCTTGTTTCCGAGCAGCAATACTGGTCCATAATCTCGAATCCAGGTGTCGTTTGTCTCAATTTCCAGGAATGAGATCGCTTTCATATCACACTCAGACCGGGCGCATTGTTCTTTTATAAGTTCTTTGTGCTGGTGATCAAAGTGAATAATTAGAAGCAGCTGTCTGTTGGAGATTGCTTTTGCCAGCAAAAGATAGGTGTGTTCAATATTTTCAAGTGTGTCGGCCCAGTCAGAATAGGGATGCGGCCAGATCAGTACCGCAGCTTGCTGCGGATACCACTCAGGAAGGGGGTAAAAACTCGTCATGTACAGGCATTTAACAAATCGGTTGCCTGCATATTATTGAGGGAATCCAAATGAATTCCCAGAACTTACTTGTCTGAATATACGACCGAGTGGAGTACGTAGTTATTTTCAAAGAATACGGAATAACGCGAGTAATCCCAGCGATAGATGGCAGGATCACCGACAGGTCCAGTCATGGCCATCGGCGCACCAAATTTTTTTTCTACCTGATTCTTGGTCATTCCGCGTACTGGACTTGCGTCACTACTGAGAATCTGTGGTGCCTCATTAGGCATTTTCAGCACATCGGCTTGGACAGCGGAAAGCAGAAAAACGGAAGATACTATACAAAGACGTATAACTTGAGCGATCATTGTCGAACCCTGTTAATTTATTGTCTTGACTATATCACTCACTGATTTCGCCTGAAAACTGCTCTACCCATGAAAAAGGATAGTGCCAGGGTTTTTCCTGACCAGCGATGGAAGTGGAAGGAACAGGGTGTGAGTCTATTGAACAATTACGGTCAATGCATTTGATTATACTTCAATAAAACAATAAGATAAGTTAAATACTTAAAGTATTTATAAATGTATAAACCACTCGAATTATTCATTGGCTTGCGCTATCTCAGGGCCAAGCGGCGTAATCACTTTATTTCCTTCATTTCATTGGTTTCGGTACTGGGTATTGCGCTGGGCATTATCGTCATTATTACAGTGCTGTCTGTGATGAACGGATTTCAAACAGAAATTCGCGATCGCATGCTGCGAATGACGGCTCACGCCAATGTGCTGGAGTTAGATGGGACACTGGATAATTGGCAGGACGCGGCCAAATCGGTGCAACATGAGGAACGCATCATTGGTGTCGCCCCGTATGTCGAAGGACAGGCAATGGTGGTCAAAGGTACCCAGGTAACCGGATTATTGCTGCGCGGTATTGAACCGGAAACCGAACCCGAGGTTTCCGAAATTAGCAGCTATATGATTGAAAACGACTTATCGGTATTGCAGCCAGGAGAATTCCGGATCCTGCTGGGTAGTGAACTGGCCAGATTTCTAGACACGTATATTGGAGACAAGATAACCGTTATTACTCCGGAGGTTACGGTTACACCTGCGGGAATTTTGCCCAAGCTCAGGAGATTTAAGGTCGCGGGTATCTATGAAGTGGGAATGAATCAATATGATCGCAATACCGCGGTTGTTCATATCGAAGATGCTAAGCGATTGTACCGACTGGGTGACAAGGTTACCGGTCTGCGATTGAAGCTTACGGACCTCTTTCTGGTTCCAAATTTGACTCATGAACTTAATACCAACTTAAAAGGAAAATACTGGGTTACTGACTGGACCCGCAGTCACCGTAATTTTTTTCGCGCGGTGAAAATGGAAAAAACCATGATGTTCATCATAATGACGCTGATTGTTGCCGTTGCTGCATTCAATGTTGTTTCAATGTTGGTGATGGTGGTTACCGACAAGCAGGCTGATATTGCGATACTAAGAACATTTGGTGTGTCATCCCAAAGTATCTTGTGGATTTTTATCATTCAGGGAAGTCTTATTGGTCTGGTAGGGACCTTATTTGGGATGGTTGGAGGAGTGTCTCTTGCGCTCAACCTGGAAGGTATTGTTGCCGGAATTGAGCAATTGTTTAATACAAAGTTTCTACCATCCAGTGTCTATTATATTAGTGATTTACCCTCTGAAGTACAGATAGGGGATGTGCTATTTGTTTGTGGAATTTCATTCTTATTGACAGTGATTGCGACACTGTATCCGGCATATCGGGCCGCTAAGACTCAGCCTGCTGCTGCACTCAGGTACGAATGATGACAGCGGTAGAGAGCAACCATGTGATTGAAGTCAGAAACTTGAGCAAGAGTTTTGATGACGGAGAGCTGAAGGTCGACGTTCTGGCAAATGTTGAGTTGAATATTTCTAAAAGTGAGCGAGTAGCAATCATCGGTGCAAGTGGGAGTGGTAAAAGTACATTGCTGCACCTGCTCGGCGGACTGGATCATCCTAATGCCGGGGAAGTTTCCTTATGTGGGATAAATCTGAATAGTGTCTCGGACAAGCGTCGTGGAGAATTACGTAATGAATATTTAGGTTTCATCTATCAGTTTCATCACTTATTGCCAGAATTTACTGCATTGGAGAATGTCGCTATGCCGTTAATGGTCAGAGATACTAATCTTGCGGCAATAAAGACACAATGCAACGATATGCTGGCCCGGGTAGGACTGGCTGAGCGTGCAGAACACAAGCCTGGAGAGTTATCAGGAGGAGAGCGTCAGCGAGTTGCGATTGCGCGTGCCTTAATTACGCGTCCGAAAGTCATTTTGGCAGATGAGCCAACAGGAAATCTGGACCGGAAAACGGCAGCGCAGGTCACCGATATCATGATGGAACTCAATAAAGAACTGGGTACTGCGATCGTGCTCGTGACTCACGATGTAACGTTAGCCGAGAAAATGGATTCTGTATATGAATTAGTCGACGGCGTGATCAGAAGCGCATCCTGACTAATTACGATTTGCGTGATTTAGCTTTTTACTATGCTGAAGCTTACGTTTTGACCACACTTTAGACACATATAATCTCCAATACAGCTGGATCATTCCGTATCCTGCTGCACCCGCCAGTGCGCCACTGCACAAACATCCTACCAGGAACGGTTGCCAGCGATCCTGCAAACCAGTAAATAACCAGTTGAGGCTGAATTCGAACTGAAATGGTTCGAGATGCACATTCATCAGGATCGTACCAAATTTGTAAGCGGTATAAAAAATTGCCGGTACTGTAATCGGGTTGGTTACCCACACGAGGATGACTGAAATCGGAATATTGGCCCTGAAAATAATGGCCAGTCCTGCGGCAATGATCATTTGTGCCGGAATTGGAATAAATGCAGTGAAAAAACCCACTGCGAATGCTCTTGCGACAGAGCGGCGATTAATATGCCATAAGTTGGGATCTCTGCTTGCGCGACCAAACATGGCAAGTGACTGGTTTTCTCTAAGGTGGTCCAGTTGTGGAAATAGCTTCTTAAATAGTTTTTTTGGCATCGCGTTGAGATGGGTGCGCATTTATTGATCTGGTTAATGACGATTATGGCACGAATATGATTCGGCTCGCATTGTCGTTATTGCTAGGGGTGTTAATTTTTCAGACTTCCCAAACCGTTCCTTCGAATTACATACTTTTTGGTTTTGTGCTGATCGGACTTTTTTATGTCTATTTTCCAAAGGGTTTTCTCGTCTATGTCGCTATTTTCGGCTACCTGTGGTCATTTTTATTTGCATCGGCCAATTTGTATCCGTCTTTAGATCCGTTGTTGGAAGGGCAGGATCTGAGTATTAGCGGATTAGTCCGGGTGAACGTTAAGTCATCGAAACAGTTTGCTCGATTCGAATTTTTGCTTGATCGTGAGTCAATTTCAAAGCTTGATCAGCGTGTGCCTGAAAAACTAATGCTGAGCTGGTATTACCCAGGGAAGTCGTTGCAGGAAGGGGAAGTGTGTGAACTGGTAGTGAGATTGAAGCGACACTGGCGCTTTGCTAATCCAGGCAGTCTCGATAAAGAAAAGCAGATGTTTTTGCAAGGTATCGGGGCGCGAGGATATGTGCGTAAAGGCAAATGCGCATATGCGGCTAGCGCCGGGTCAAAATTCTCTGGCCATAACTTGCGAAATCAACTGATCCGAAATTTTGCCACAGAGCAGTCGAGGTTAAAGAATCATAGTCTGATGCAGGCCTTAAGTTTTGGTGTTAGAGAGCAAATGTCTCAATCACGCTGGGACGTGCTACGCATCACGGGGACCACTCATTTGCTAGCAATTTCCGGATTACATCTTAGTGCAATTAGCTTTGTTGTTTTTGCGGGATTTAGTCGAATGGCTCGATTGAGCGCATTACTGTGTGAACGAATTCCAGCACAAAGCGTCGGCGCCATTGCAGCAGTTATTGCAGTGACAATGTATGCCTATCTTGCAGGATTCTCGGTGCCAACCCAGCGAGCGCTAATAATGGTTTCAGTTGCCCTGTTGGCAATCCTGATGCGCAGACCCGTCGTAAACTATTCTTTGTTAGCCTGCGCTTTGTTACTGGTTCTGTTGTGGAATCCATTAACAGTTCTCAGCTCAAGTTTCTGGATGTCGTTTTTGGCAGTGCTTTTTATATTTGTCATCGTTAAAAGCAGGCCGAACACAAACTGGATAGTCAATCTGGTGAGGATTCAGATTTTTCTAGCCATCGCCTTGTTCCCGGTCAGTTTGTGGTTTTTTTCGCAGGGATCGGTAATCGCACCTCTGGTAAACATAATAGCCATACCGGTAATCAGTTTTCTGATTCTGCCACTATTACTGATATCGCAATTGATTTTCGCTTTGGGAATTGGATTCAGTTATGAATTGTTTGAACTGACGGATTATTTATTAAGCGGTCTGTGGTGGTTTCTGAATTGGTGTGCTCAGCTGAAGATTGCATCCATTACTTTTCAACCTACATTAGCGGGGGTGCTGATTTTCGAATTGGGACTATGGTTATTAATGCAGTCAAAGGGAGCGCCGGGGCGAAGTTTATCGATACTATTTTTGCCCGCCTTGTTTTTGTTGCGTGAAAATCCGGTAGACGAGAATCAGATGCAATTGACCATACTGGACGTAGGCCAGGGCCTCGCAGTAGTAGTTGAAACCGCTAATCACACATTGATATATGATGCGGGGCCTCGCTTCACCTCTGGCTACAGCACCGGAAGTGCCGTGGTACTTCCTTTCTTGCGTTCACGATACATTGAAAACGTCGACATTCTGATGGTCAGTCATAATGACAATGATCATGCTGGTGGTGCACATGCTTTACTGGATTCCGGAGTTGTAGATCATTTGCTTGTCAGTAATGGAAGGCAACGGTATGCAGGGTCGTCTGTTAGCTATTGCCGCAGCGGTGATGAATGGACCTGGGACGGAGTGCAGTTTAGGGTATTACATCCGCCTCCTGGTTGGCGATCGGTTAAAAACAACCGCTCTTGTGTGTTACAGATTCTTCACCCATCGGGTTCCATTCTGCTAACTGGTGACATCGAGAGATCAGTGGAAGACAAACTAATTAACCATTTTGGCGACAAATTGCACAGTGATTTAATGGTGGTGCCTCACCATGGAAGTAACTCGTCATCGAGTCGTCGGTTTCTTGCTAGAGTTCGTCCACAAACTGCGGTATTTTCCGTAGGTTACCGCAACAGATATGGGTTTCCTCATGCTAAGATTATGCAGCGGTATCAAGGTATCGGCGCTGATCTTGCAGATACGTCTCAAGAGGGTGCGATTACGTTTACATTTGATTCACGCTACGGAATGCACAGGGAGGTCGGATTTCGGCCACGAACGCAGCGGTATTGGAATTCCACATGGGACCAAACGATTGACCCAAATTAAGAAGGAAGACGTAAAAGGTGTTTGAGATCATCAAGGCAGGCGGTTGGCTAATGGTGCCAATCATCGGTTGCTCCGTTGTTGCGCTAGCTATCGTTTTGGAACGATTCTGGAGCCTGCAAAAAAAACGCGTTGCGCCTGGGAATCTAGTGGCCAAGATTTGGCAAATGGACCAAAATCAGCAGCTCGATGACAGAAAAATCATGTCCATACGTGATAGCTCTCCTTTGGGGCGGGTGTTAGCTGCGGGCTTGATGAATCGCGCAAGCACGCGCGACGTTATGCGTGAAAGTATTGAGGAAGTTGGGCGTCATGTTGGTTATGAATTGCAATTGTTCTTGACCACGTTAGGTACCATTGCTGCAATTTCACCTTTGCTTGGATTATTAGGCACAGTAGTGGGTATGATTCAGGTATTCGCTGTAATTACCAGTGTAGGTGTAGGTGATCCAGGTGAATTGGCAAATGGAATTTCCAAGGCATTAATTACTACAGCGGCTGGAATTACCGTTGCAATTCCCAGTATCTTTTTTGTTCGTTACTTTCGACGCAAGGTCGACGGGCTGGTTGTGGAAATGGAAGGAGAAGCAATCAAGCTGGTGGAGGTAATGCAAGGCGCACGTCGGGCGAACGGTAAACAATCCAAATAACAATGAAGTTTAGTCTGGATGAAGATGATAAAACGGACGTAAGTCTTACGCCATTGATCGATGTGGTGTTTTTATTGCTTATCTTTTTTATGGTTACCACGACATTTAATCAGCACGCGAATTTGCGCGTGGAATTGCCTGAAGCCAGTAATGCGGTACAATCGCGTGAAGAAAACAAGATTGAAATCATAATTGATAAAAATGGTCAGTACTTCATCGATGGAACGAGTCTGCTGGACCAGCAATCGCGTACACTTGTAAATGCATTAGGAAAAATAGTGCAGAAAAACAAATCTGAAAAAATTCTAATCCGTGTGATGCTCAGGCGCCGCACCAATCCGTCGTGTCTGTTATGGATGCCGCAGGCAAACTTGGGTTGACTCAAATATCAATTGCGACATCCAGTGGGCAAGACGAAAGCAGCAACTGAGTTTGATGAAGAAAAGTCGTCAGGCTTATCCATCTATCTACGTTTAGTTCAATATGCGATAAATCATTGGCCGCAATTGGCTGTTGCGGTTACCGGCTTTGCAATCGTTGCGGGAATGAATGCGGCGTTTACCTGGTTGATAATGCCATTGCTGGACGATGGATTTACCAATCGTGATGAAAGTGTTATGCGATGGATTCCCATCGCGATTGCAGTCATTTTTGTGTTCCGTAGTATCGGGAGCTATCTGGGAATCTATTATATTGGCCGTGTGGGCCACATTGTCGTAAAAGAACTTCGTGCTGCTATGCATGAGAAACTGCTGTATTCCCCGTCAGAATTTTACGATGCAGTAGCCGCGGGAGAAATTCTTTCCAAATTTACGTTCGATGTCGAGCGAGTTGCATGGGCAAGCTCAAAGAGTTTGACGATTATTGTTCGGGATACACTTCAAATCCTGTTTTCACTGGGGCTAATGGTTTACTTCAGCTGGAAATTAACCGCTGTGCTTCTGGTGATTTCTCCGCTCATTTATTTAGTTGTGAATTATGCAAGTAAACGCTTCAGACGGATAAGTCGAAAAATACAATCTTCGATTGGTGATATCTCCAAGCGAATTGAAGAGGCAGTAAGTGGACATTCTATTGTCAAAATATTTTCAGGTGAAGAATTTGAGAAGGAGAGATTTCGAAAAATTAATGAGAAAAACCGTCGTAATCAATTCAAGCTGGTTGCGACCAAGGCATTAAATACACCTCTGGTGCAACTAATTGTGGGAGTGGCTTTTGCAGCTGTAATTTATGTGGCTTTCCTGCCTTCGGTAATTGCGGGCCTTACTTCAGGTCGATTTATGGGGTTTGTAACGGCAGTAATGATGTTGCTTAATGCTGCACGCAAACTCACATTAATTAACGAAACTCTGCAGTCGGGAATTGCAGCGAGTGAAAGCGTATTTGCACTTATTGATCAGGACTCACAAGCGGACGATGGTACGTTGCGTATAGACCGTAGTAATGGTGAGGTCGAGTTTTCGGATGTTACATTTAAGTATGTGAGCAAACCGGATAGCGCACTCAATAATGTCAGTTTGAAGGTGAATTCCGGTGAGATGATAGCGCTGGTTGGTAAATCCGGTAGCGGAAAATCAACGCTGGTTAAAGTTCTGCCGCGGTTCTATGAAATTCAGCAGGGAGAAATTCGACTTGATGGTTTAGCAATTAAGGATATTCGGCTCTGTGATCTGCGGCGCCAGATTGCGATGGTGAGCCAGGACGTGATTCTTTTTAATGACACGATAGAAAACAACATCGCTTACGCAATGCCAGCTAAATCCAGTAGTGAGATTCGAGAAGCAGCGCGCCGAGCGCATGCTTCGGAATTTATTGAGAAATTGCCAGAACAATACGAAACAATGGTGGGTGATAAAGGTGTGTTATTGTCCGGCGGTCAAAGGCAGCGAATTGCAATTGCGCGTGCGCTGTTAAAAGACGCACCAATTTTGATATTTGATGAAGCGACATCTTCGTTGGATTCTGAATCCGAATATCATATTCAAGAAGCCTTGAAAGAAATTCGCAAAAATCGTACAACTTTTGTAATTGCGCATCGTTTATCAACGATTGAGAGTGCTGATTGCATACTTGTAATGGATCAGGGCAGAATCGTAGAGCGGGGTTCACATGCAGAATTAGTGAATCAGGATGGTCTATATGCAAAATTGTATAAGCGCCAGTTTAAGTCATCACCCACGCAAGTGGTAAATGGATAATCTAAGGGTAAGGAAAATAGACCTTCACAAGTGGATTAACTGTGTCTGGTATGGGCGCAGTGCGGTTTCAGTGTTTCTACTCCCTTTTTCAGTATTGTTTTTCATTGGTAGTGTAATTCGTAAGTCTTTCTATAATTGCATTCCGGGATTGCAGTATAATTTCATGGTACCTGTAATCGTGGTGGGCAATTTAACTATTGGTGGTACCGGAAAAACACCTATGGTGATTTATCTTGCCAGGCAGTTAACGAAACTTGGTTATCATCCCGGGGTGGCAAGTCGTGGCTATGGTGTGGACCTGAAGTCTGCAATCTCCTTGCAAGCGTCTCATAGTGCGACGGAAGTTGGCGACGAGCCCTGTCTGATTTATAAAAATACGGAAGCTCCGGTTGTAGTTGGGCCGGATCGAAAAGAAGTGATCAATCAGTTAATCAGTCATAATAACTGTAATGTGGTGATTTGTGACGATGGCTTGCAAGATTATCGATTTGTACACGATATTGAGATTCTGATGGTTGATGGTGATCGTCAGTTTGGAAATAGGAAACTATTGCCTGCGGGTCCGTTACGAGAACGAATACAAAGAGGGCGGCGGTGTGATTTTATTGTGGCAACAGCGAGCCAGGTGCCAGAAATTAGTTCTGACTGGATGGAGCTTGAAGCGGATCGCCTCGTAAATTTGCACAACCTAGAAATACAAATGGACTTGGCAAAGCTGGCAGGCCAGAAAGTGCATGCGGTTGCGGGTATAGGCAATCCTCAACGGTTTTTTAATTATCTGCTGAAGTATGGTCTGGTTGTCATCAAGCATTCCTTCCCAGATCATGCGCGCTATTCGCCGGTAGATTTTGAATTTCGAGATGAATATCCGATACTGATGACTGAAAAAGATGCGGTAAAATGTACCGGGTTTGAGCTGAAAAATGCGTGGTATCTTCCGGTAGTCGCAAAGCTGCCCGGTTCATTTATGCCGCGTGTGGAAACTTTACTAAGAGGACTCAATGGATAAAAAACTGCTTGATATTCTGGCATGCCCTGTAACCAAGGGCTCACTGATTTACGATGAAGAAAAGCAGGAATTGATTTCTACATCTGCTCGTCTTGCGTACCCGATACGTGACGATATTCCAGTGATGTTGGAGGAAGAGGCGAGGAAGCTTAGTGGCGAAGAATACGAATACTATAATAAGAAGAAAAAATAATGCCATTGTTTCGTGTCATTATACCTGTGCGTTATGCATCCAGCCGTCTTCCGGGTAAACCGTTACTGATGTTTAATGACAAGCCTATTATCGAACATGTATACAATAATGCGCGTGAAAGTAATGCGGAGTCTGTATTAATTGCAACCGATGATCAGCGAATTGCAGATGCGGCAAAGGAGTTTGGTGCGGATGTCTGCATGACCTCTGGAAAACACCAATCAGGTACAGATAGAATTGCTGAGGCGGTACAAATATATGGTTGGGAGGACGATCAGATTATCGTAAACGTACAAGGAGATGAGCCACAAATGTCAGCTGCAAATATTCGACAGGTGGCAACGTTGCTGGAACAGAATTCGCAGGCTGCTATTGCCACACTCTGTGTTCGATTGTACACGCGTCATGAATATGAAGATCCTAATATTGTTAAGGTAGTGAAAGATAGAAAAGGGCGCGCTCTTTACTTCAGTCGTTCGTCTATTCCGCATCTAAACGATGTCAATCCAAAAACACTATCAAAACACCCAGTGTATCGGCATGTTGGAATTTATTCCTATCGGGTTGATTATCTGAAAAATTTTGTGCAAATGCCGCAGTCGGAGTTGGAGAAGGAAGAGAGTTTGGAGCAATTACGGGCCATGGAAGCAGGAGATACCCTTGTTGCTGAGGAATGCATAGAAAAGCCGGGCATCGGCGTAGACACCATGGAAGATTACCATCGACTTAAGGTCAATCGTCCCTAGCGAGCAGCACCATTTCGAAAAGGAGACTAGCGAAAATATTTATACCGCTTTTAATATGCGTGCAGCACGAGTATATACCATCGGCTTGACCCACAATATCATACCGTAGCGGCCTTTCCCCGCTGACACAGCATCGGCCGCGGTGACGTTAATTTTATTATCCGCTAACTTTTTAAGAACTTTATGTACTGCGCCGATTTCGTCGGTTCCAGTAACCAGAAATGCCTTTTTCGTCTTGCTGATACGCCAGCCTTCCTTCCTTGCCACTTTGCGCAGTGCGGCGGATGCATCCGTAACAATATCAATCTGGGATTTGCCCGCCTTAAGCGGAAATCCGGTAAATGCGTACATGTTGATATCGGCGACCCGGAGTTCTTGTAAGACTTTTTCAGCCTGGCCGGCACGGTTGGGAAGGGAAAAGCTGAAATAATTAACTTTACGGACTCGGTATGCCATAAGTCACCTCCAATTTCGAAACTAGCAGATCTCACTATGAAGTGTAACGCATACGCATGAATTATGCCGATATAATTTGTTCATTTAAGATTTTTATTGATAATCACCTTCGACACGAATTAGATATTCTAGTGGTAAACTAAGGAACTTCATACTAACTTGGAAAGATCCATGAATAATAAAGTTGGATATATTAAATCTTCGCTATCAACAAATACTTATGAACCTTTTATGGTGGGAGATAAGCAGGCAGGAGAAGTCCATTGGCTGACACAGACAAATTCAAGCGGCCAGCCAACTTATTCCGGGCTATGGCGTTGCGAACCAATGACGTTTGAGTATGAATTTCCCGGGGATGAAATATTCCAGGTATTACAAGGCAGCCTGCTGATTAAAATCTCTGATGGTGATAGTGTTAATTTAAAAGAAGGCGACATTGTCTCATTTGATAAGGGAATGAAATCAATATGGACTATTCAAAGTTCATTTAAAAAGTTTTTTGTTATTTCAAATTGTTAAAACAGAGTTTTATTTAGAGACTGCTATCGAGTATAAACATTCCTTCAGGAGGGAAGAAAATCTCAGTTCATAGATCGCATTAATCTAATAAAGTGTCGTTATGAAAATACATCCAGCTGCAATATTCGTTTTATTATCATTGATGCTGGTATCTGTATGTGTATCGGCCGACATGTACGGTAGAGGCAAAGGGTTCGAGGAGGGTTTGTTTTGGGGGGCGGACCTGGATCGAAATTTACGTATCGATCGAAATGAAGCTAAAGCGGTTTACAATTTAGCGGAAGATGAAATTTTTACTCGTTTTGATGAAGATCATAACGGGTTTATAACTCGCTTTGAGTTTATGGAATTTATTCAACATGCTCCATGGGTGGATAAATTTGTTCATCCGGAAGACATGGAATAGCCGCTATATGGATAACAAGCGTAATCAAATTTGTTACACAGAATAGTGTGTTGGTCATTTCGGCCGTTTTGTCCGATCAAATAAAACTATCAAACGGCCAGATTTCTATCACTTCGCCTTTTTTTACTCCTGAGCTTTCAAGGGGGAGAAAAATAAAGCAATTGGCATCGGACATGGAGCGCAGGATACCAGAGCCCTGTGCGCCTGTTTTTTCTACACTGTACTTCCCATGTTCATTAATGTGATAGGTCCCGCGTTGATATTCTACACGACCAGGCCGCTTGCGTAATTCTGAGTTTGAAATGGCGAAAAGGCGAATTCGTGGCCGTGGAGTGCGGCCTGCCATTTTTTCAAGTGCTGCTTGCACAAATACATAGAAGGTCACCATTACCGAGACAGGGTTCCCTGGTAGCCCGAAAAAGAATGCATTGTTAACTTTACCGAATGCAAGTGGGCGACCGGGTTTCATTGCAACTTTCCAGAAATTTACTTCACCCAGTTTTTCCAGCGTTTCTTTCACAAAATCTGCGTCGCCTACTGAAACACCCCCAGAAGTGATAACTACATCAGCGCTTTTTGAGGCCTTTAAAAACGCCTGTTCGACATCTTCGCGCGTATCGCGAACAACGCCCAGATCAATAATTTCTGTATTAAGGCGAGCTAGCATGCTCCATAATGTGTATCGATTGCTGTCGTAAATCTGGCCTTCCTGCAAAGGCGTTCCAATTGAAATTAGTTCGTCACCTGTTGAGAAAAATGCTACACGCAGTTTTCTTGTAACGGTAATTTCGCCAATTCCGAGTGAGGCAATTAATCCAATGTCAGCCGGGTTTAGGAATTTTCCTGGATTGAAAACGATTTCACCCTTCGCAATATCCTCGCCGGTTTGACGGACATTCTGATAGGCTTTCTGATTCGAATCGATGCTAACTGAGTTTTCAACAACTTGTACGTGTTCCTGCATTACGACAGTATCCGAATTCTTTGGCATGACAGCCCCTGTCATGATACGCACACATTCATTTTCACCAATAGGTTTATCAAACGGGCGTCCGGCCCACGCGGTTCCGATCACGTAAAATGCTTTTTCGCCGTTCATGGGTATGTCGCTGCTGCGAATGGCGTATCCATCCATGGCAGAGTTTGTGTGACTGGGCACATTAATAGTAGAGCGAATTTCCTTTGCTATAACCCGATGTAAGGCATCACGAATTGGAACCGTTTCCACTTCTGTTACTGGAGAAACAGATTCAATTATATGGCTACGGGCGATCTCTGCGTCCATGGATGATGGGTCAAAATCATCCATGCAACTGGGGTCATATTTCTTTGATTTGTTTTGCATAGTGTAGAATGTTATCGAACTTCGTTGTCTGGTTATTGTTTCTGTTCTACCCTGATTAACTGATTATCTCAATAACTCAATATGATTACGTTCCCGCATCAAGTCTTCCATAGCGTTTTATTGTTTTTACTGCAGGTTAATCTCGTGTTTGCGGATGAGTGGGTAATTCGTGATGCCTCCATTATGGGTACTACCGTACACGCTGAAGTATGGCACGAGGATAATGCTATTGCCGAGAAGGTTGCGGATGATGTCATTCGCATAATGGAGCAGGTGAATGCAACGATGAGCCCGTATCTTGAAGATAGTGAACTGTCGAGAATTAATCGGGAAGCGGCGAGCCATGCAGTCCCGATTAGTGCAGAATTGTATGGGGTAATCGCAGATGCATTGCGTTACTCGGAATTAACCAGCGGCGCATTTGATATTACTTTTGCCAGTGTAGGCTATCTGTACGATTATCGTGATTCGCGCCGACCCCAACAAGAAGCCATTCAAGCGGCATTGCCGCGAATTGACTTCCGTCATATTCAACTGGATTCTGAAAACCGCTCAATCGCCTTTTTGAGGTCGGGAGTACGCATAGATTTGGGCGGTATTGCAAAGGGGTATGCCGTGGATCTCGCTATCGAACACGCACGCACATTAGGTGTGGAGCATATTCTCGTTTCTGCCGGCGGAGATTCTAGAATTTTGGGAGATCGCAAAGGAAGGCCATGGGTGATCGGTGTGCGTCACCCAGTGGAGAAGGGGAAAATAATCGCCAAGATTCCGCTGGCTAATGAGGCATTATCCACATCTGGAGACTATGAGCGCTATTTCGACGAAGATGGCGTACGATACCACCATATTATTGACCCAAAGACCGGAGATTCAGCTCGGCTCGTTCGCAGCGTTACTGTTCTCGGACCCCGCGCGACCGATACCGATGCCCTTTCTACCAGTGTGTTTGTACTTGGTCCTGACAAGGGGTTGGCATTACTGGATGAGTTGGAGGGAATAGAGGGCATTATCGTCGACGCACGGGGAAAACTACTCTATTCCAGTGGGTTGCAGTCGATCCAATGATGCATCGAATTAAGTCCTATAAGTCCTTTATTTCATTGATGATTTCTTGACAGTGTGAAATCCGTTCCTTCCATCTGAGGTGGCTCGCCGTTTATCAAAATTGAGCGTCATCACACTATTTCATCACTAATAATCGCCCCAAATAAAACGAGGTTCTGCTCTTGGAAGCAGAATCACTCATTGGAGTGAGGTCGTGATGGCGATTAAAGATACAAGGATAGCGCGGTTATGCGCGTGGTCCGTCAGTGGAATTTTTGCAATCTTGCTGGCTGGCTGTGGTGGCGGTGTCGAAGAAGAAGGCGTTCTAGTGAACGGCGATTTCCCGGTTGTGTTCGCGAAACGCAGTACCGAGACAATGGGTAATCCCACCGATGGTGTTCGATTCTCACCGGGTGGAGACCTGTTCATTAAAAATGTATCAGCGCCACTTTCGGAATCCACCAATCTGACCTCATCCTATACCAAGGGGCAGGGAGATGTCTCCGATCCCGAAGTAAACTTTGATGCCACAAAGGTAGTGTTCGCGATGCGTGGACCCAATGATCCCACGTTCAATATCTGGGAGATTGATCTGAACGCCAACACTATGAAGCGTCTTATTCAAAACAGCGCCGTCGCCAATGCTGGTGATGATGTTGATCCTGCATACTTGCCTGATGGGCGCATTGTATTTTCTTCCAACCGTCAGGAAACGACACAGTTGAAGATGGCGGAAGAAAATATGGATCCGTATAAACATCTCGACGAATACGAGCGCGAGCCAACTATTTCATTGCATATTCTGGATCCTGGCACGCAGGAAGTGAAACAGATTTCATTTAACCAGAGCCATGACCGCAATCCGACCGTACTTAAATCCGGTGAGATCATGTATGCGCGATGGGATCACTTCGCAAACCGAAACCATTTCCCGGTATTTTTTGCTAACCCGGATGGTACCAATCTGTTTGTTGAATACGGTGCGTTTAGCCCGGGTAACAGCTATCTGCATCCGCGTGAAATGCCCGATGGAAAAGTGATGACATCAGTCATGCCGCTGTCAGGTACAGATGAAGGTGGTGCCGTGATGATGCTGGATGTCAGTCGATACTCGGACGCCTGTGAACCAGCGCCCGGGCTACCGAATGATTGTAATGGTCAGTCCAAAATACAACTGACAGAATTGGAAGTGAATTTTGGAGACGAGTTTTCACCGGGCGGTCGTTACAGTACACCTTATCCTTTGTGGGATGGAACCCATCGCGCACTGGTATCTTTTAAGCCTGCGCCACCTAATCCTGAAACTGAAGTGGATCCTATGTCGGGCACGCAGGAGCTTATGCAAGGAGAGCCTGAATACAGTATTTATATGATGGATATGGATGCCGGTACGATGAGACCAGTTCAATTGTCTACACCAGGATTTGCATTAGTGGATCCGATACCAATTATTGCGCGTGGTCTGGGTGATGTTCCGGCAATAATTGGAGATAAATTTCCAAATCTCGCATTGGCAACTGAAGCCAATGGTATGGGTGGAACGGGAATGGGAATTCTAAATGTCAGAAGCGTGTATGACACAGACTTCCTGGACATTATGGGTGATTCGGTTTTGGCTGCTGGCGAATCGATTCCGAAGCTGGCCAACGGAAAACCTGATCTTGCTGCAATAAAAGATCCGGCTAACGCGGCGTTTGCAAATCGGGTTGCACGATTTGTTCGAGTAACACGAGCTATACCTACGCCTCCTGGAATGATCATGGATGCAATTGGCGAATCCGAATTTGAGATGCAAGAAATTCTGGGTTATTTGCAGGTAGAGCCAGATGGTTCTTTTCAAGCCAAGGTTCCTGCCGACGTTGCATTAAGTGTGGCAGTCCTTGATTCAGATGGCCGTGCGTTTCAAACGCATACTAACTGGTTGCAAGTCCGACCTGGTGAAGTTCGCACTTGTAATGGTTGTCATTCCCCAAGACGGGCGACTGCGCCGCTAAATACTGTTCCTATTGCAGGTAATCATGCTCCAAATATCCAGAACTGGGATGTACTGTTGGGTGAGACAATGGCGGAAACAAAAGTTCGCCAGGATCCAACAGCAAACCAACTGGGTTCGAATGTAACGTATGTTCCTGTTTGGGCGGCAATCAGTAGCGGTGGCGTTCAACAGGAAATTATTGTGTACGATGATTTGGATACGCCTCCTCCAATAGATCCAAATGGACGTATTCGAATAAACTACGAAGACCATATTCAACCGTTGTGGGATAAGGTTCGACCCAATATTGCAGGTCTTTGCAGTGCTGCGGGCGCCATCAATGATGGTGGATGCACATGTGTTAATTGCCACAATAATGCGTTGTTGGGTAATACGGCTGTTTCTGCCGGACTGACTTTAGAGGGTGGTCTCAGTGGCCTGGGTGGGCGCATTATTTCCTACGATCAATTGTTGATTGGAACGTTTGAAACCGATGTCAACGGACTGCCATTGCCTCCGGTTGTCGAAGAGGGTCAAGTCGTGTTTCAGCGAAATGAGCCAATGGTGTCGGTTGGTGGATCCGCCAACAGCTCGCGCACCAGTCACTTAATTGAAACAATTTTTCATACCAAGTTGCGTGCGGGTAATGAGCATACGCTTGGAGCTCTTGACCACAGCTTAATGATGAACGCATCTGAAAAACGCCTGGTTACAGAGTGGGTAGATATAGGTGCTCAATATATTAATGATCCTTTTGAGCTCGATGCGGGAGTTTACAAGGTTAAGGCAAATTTACTCTCCAACGTGGGCGTAAGTCAGTCCTTGTTTAACAGTACCGTACATTCGAAATTAATTGCCGATTGTCAGTCATGTCATACGCCCAATAATAATGGCGGTACTGGCATGGGTGCCGGACAAACTAATAATTCGGCAAGTTCTGCAAGTGGACATAATCGTTTCGTACTAACAGGCAATCCAGTTGGTGATTATAACGTTACAGTCGCTATGATTAATGACCTGTGTACACCAGCTAATAACGATTTGCTGTTACGGCCGACTTCCAATGGTATTTCGCCAAATCTTGCGCATCCGCAAGTACTGGTGAACCCGAATAATCCCGGCGGCGCCACTCAACCGGTATTAGTAAGCACTAGTCCGAATTCCACTTATGGCGTGATATTGAACTGGATTAGCATGGGTGCCACAAATAACCCAACTTGTATTTAAATATTAAATAGTTACCGGAGTGTAACCGTGAATAGGAAGCGGCCTCTTGCGCTGCTGACCGTGGCGTTAACCATGTTGAACGGATGTGACAATGTGTCTACGGAAGATGACCCGGGCAGTGTAGCTGATCTGTGTCAAAATATTTTTAATTTATGCGTAAGTCCAATACTGCAAGGTCCAATTGGTCCTTCTGCAGTAAGTTGTGCTGCGAGTTCCTGTCATACTTCAAGTGGTACTGGTGGCGCATTCATCCTAATTCAAAATCCTGTTACGGGATCAGATTTCGCATTTAATTTTAATTCAGCGCAATCTTTTGTTAATCCAGCCAGCGTTTCACAAAGCAAACTTTTAGCCGAACCTCTGCAGGGTGATGCGGGTGTTACCACGATTGGCCCGCACGGCGGTGGTGATGTATTTAATTCAAGTTCAGCTGCCTGTTACCAGGAAATGCTTCAATGGGCTCAAACTCCCAATGGAAGTTGCGGTACAGGTTGCGCAGTATTAACCAGCACTGGTCCCACAGCAGGCGATCTTCTCGCCTGTGCTCCCTAGATAATCATTTGATGAATTACGCAAGCATGGAACGCTTTAACTTTCGGCAAGCAATAACTCACTTAAATTATGTGGTTTTCGTTTTTGTGATTTACGTCACATGCATAAGTTCTGCGTATGCAGAAAAAGAATACCAGAGAGTGCAGGTAGCAGACCCCTATATTGAGTTACATACGGGCCCGGGCCGTGGGTATCCCATTTTTCATGTTGTTGACCGCCACGAGTGGGTTGAAATCATTAAAAGTAAAACCGACTGGTTTAAGGTAAGGACAGATCGAAATAAAACAGGTTGGGTTGATCGTGCCCAAATTGAAAGAACGTTAACCGAAGCGGGAGTAAAGAAGCGCTTTCGTGACGTGCTCGTTGCTGACTACTTAAGGCGACGAATCGAATTTGGTATTTCAGGTGGTGACTTTGAGAATGACCCAGTAGTTATGGCTCGTCTTGGTTATAAATTCACAGATAATATTTTACTCGAATTTTCATATGGTGAAGTGGCTGGTGATCTATCAAGTTCTGATATCTATTCAATAAACATCGTTTCAACACCATTTCCTAGCTGGCGGGTTTCACCAAACTTTACGATTGGGTATGGACGTTTTGAAAACACACCTCGAGCTACCTTGATAGGAGCTAGTGATTCTGATTCCGACTTGGCTAATGCAGGAATAGGTGCACGCTTTTATTTAACAGAACGATTTTTCATTCGCGCGGATTATCGCTACCACGTTGTGTTATCCAGTGATGATGAAAATGACAAATTTAACGAGTTAACCGGTGGAGTTGCGTTTTTCTTTTAAGGAAGGAAAGGGATAAAACTATGAAATGGATTTTAATTTTTCTTGTTGGCGCGATAGGAATGAATACCGTCTATGTAATGGCGGAAGAAGAATCTGAACAAAAAGAGCAGGAGCAGGTGATTAAGCCTGATGTGTATCGGAGAGATATCGTTGTGCCAAAAATTGATACCGAAGATTTTGAGATTACCGCATTCTACGGAGTGCTGGATATTGAGGATTTTGGTTCTGAAGCGGTCTATGGCGCAAGGCTTGCGTATCACGTTACCGAAGATTTTTTCGTGGAGGCGACCTATGGAGAATCGGAGGTATCTGACGAGTCGTTCAGGCGTCTTGGTTTGCCGTTATTTAATAGCGAGAACGAAGATATAACCTACTATGCATTTTCGATTGGATACAACATGTTTCCCGGTGAAGTTTTTCTCGGAGAAGATATTGCCTTGAGTAGTTCATTTTATCTGGTCGCTGGTGTAGGAAATGTTGAATTTATTGACGAAGATGAATTTGCATATCACATAGGAATGGGGCTGAAAATTTTGCCTACAGATTGGTTGTCTACTCGTATTGATATTCGTGATTACATATATGAAACAGACCTTCTGGGTGAGAACGAGTTTACTCATAACCTGGAAGCAACCTTTAACCTGGGTATTTTCTTTTAGTTGTTATAGGTAGGAGGATGCCGTGAAATTATTACTATTAAAGAAATTGCAGGGGCGACTATTGGTTCTGGCAATTTTAATTTCTGTTGCCGGCGTGCTTGCGGCTGGTAATCAACTTATTGGTCAGCAAGCTCCCGACTTCACGCTTCGCAGTGACGCGGGAGAAAATAAGAAATTAAGTGAGTTGCGAGGGAAGGTCGTGCTGTTGAACTTCTGGGCAACATGGTGTGGGCCATGCCGACAGGAAATACCCAAGCTTGCGGAGTTAAAGGAACTTCATAACGATTACGAATTTGAATTGCTTGGCATCAATATTGATGAGGACACCTCAAAGGCATTGCGCCTTGCCAAAAAACTGAGTGTTAATTTTCCGATTTTATTTGATGAAAGCAAACAGGTAAGCAAGTCATATGATATTGACGCAATGCCAATGACAGTTTTAATTGATAGAGATGGAACCATCCGCTATGTGCATCGGGGTTATAAGGAAAATTACGTAAGTCTCTATCAAAAGCAAATTCAGAAACTAAAGTACGAGTGATTATGAAGCTATATCGCATACTCATCATCGTTTTGATATTTGTTGGCCAGACAGCTTGCTCAGTTAAGCCTATTGAGCCGTGGGTGGCACCTTACGAGCGAGAGTATCTCGCGGATCCAATAATGGATGTATATCGAGATGCCATATTCAGCGATTACCGACAGCACGTTTATGAAACACGAGAAGGTGCACGCGGAGCCGGATCGGCACAGGGAAGCGGTTGTGGTTGTAACTGAATCAAAAATTGTTATTCAGATAGTCTCCCGGATTGCAATTGCTGGATTGTTATTTTGTGTTTATTCCGTAAATGCTGCGGTACTGCCAGAAGATCGAGCAGATGCGCAATACCATAGTTACGATGGTGGTGGTGTCGAGGTTGATGGACCTGCTGTACTGGTTCGCAAAAACTTTGCGGAAAAATATTCCATTTATGGGAAGTATCATCAGGACAGTATTACCGGTGCGTCGCCCGATGTATTGGCCGGAGCAAGTCGATATACAGAGGACAGGGATGAGTACACAATTGGCGGCAACTATCTCTATCAAAACACGTTAATGGGTTTGTCCTATACCTATAGTGACGAGCCGGATTATGAGGGGAATACCATTGGATTCGATATTTCCCATGACATGTTTGGTGATCTCACTACCATTGGATTGGGATTTTCTTACAGCTGGGATACCGTGGAACGTGTAGATGCTCCGGACTTTGAAGAAGATCTGGATCGATACCAATACCGGCTCTCTTTATCTCAGGTAATAACCAAAAAAATCAAAGCGAGTTTCAATTACGAAGCGACGATCGAAGATGGGTATCTAAATAACCCTTATCGATTTGTCATAATAGCCAATGTCCCTCAGGGGCTCGGTTCGGAGGTCTATCCAGGAACGAGAACCGGCCAGGCCGCAGCCGTTAGAACAACAAAATATTGGGATTTTAAAGGGGCTACTTCGGTTGGCTATCGGTATTTTCATGACACCTGGGACATAACTGCCCACACAGTCGACTTTGTTTATTCACAATACTTTGGTAGTCGCTGGCTTACCGATTTATACCTACGCTACTACACCCAGGATGCGGCTGATTTTTATAGCAATAATTTTGCGACTGCACAGAACTATATGGCTCGCGACAAGGAGTTGAGCACATTTGATAGCTATTCTGTAGGGGCTAAGGTCAGCTACAGGGTATTCGAAGAGTATTCAGTATTTAACAATGGAACCATGAATTTTGCGGCTGAATATATTGACTATGACTATGATGACTATAGCGGTATTAAGGATTTTACAAATATAACGGATGAACCATATTCATTTGATGCAACAGTTCTGCAGATTTTCTTTTCAGTGCGATATTAAAGTGCGGAAAGTTTAGGCGGCTTGGAGGCAACGATGTTAGGAAAAATTACAGTATTCTTTTTTGCATTACTTATAGTTAGTGCTTCTTTTGCTGCGGCACAGGAAGATCCTGGTCTGGATGATGAGTTCAGATCGTTGGATGATCGTGTGCAGGATCTTAAAAAAGAGGTTCTTGAAATCAATCGAGATCTGTACATCTTGGAGGAGGAGTTGCTATTTCCTTCAAACACCCAGATAGCCGTTTTTGTTTCAGTGGATGTGGGTGAATTTTTCGATCTTGATTCAGTCCAATTAAAGTTGGACGATAAGATTGTTGCAAATTATTTGTACACAAAGCGAGAAGTAGAGGCATTGCACCGAGGCGGCGTGCAACAGCTGTTTTTGGGGAATGTTGCAAGCGGTGAGCATGAGTTGATCGCCGTTCTAGTGGGGAAAGGTCCAAGTGGTAGGGATTATCGACGCGGTGCGAATGTTAAAGTAGAGAAAGGTCTGGGAGCAAAATATCTCGAGCTAAAAATTACAGACCGTACGATAAAAAAACAACCTGATTTTGTTATTAAAGAGTGGCAATAAGGTTGCTCCTTGATCGTGTCTCAAAAAATTATTAAAGCAGTTTTTAACGCTATTTTTAGTGCAGTTTTCTTTGCCTGCACTTGTGCAGCAAATGCAGATTCTTTGCCTGAAAAAAACATCATTAAGGATTTGCATTACGGGGAAGTACTATTCCACTTTTTTCAGGAAGACTATTTTACCTCGATAACACATTTGCTGGCCTCGCAGCAATTAAACCGAGTGTCTAATCATCGTCCTGATGATGACTTGCTGTTAGGTGGGCTTGATCTTTCTTATGGAATGCATAAGGAGGCGGGTCGAATTTTTGCAAGGTTACTGGACGCCAACTCTGATGATGCGGTTAAGAATCGTGCTTACTATTACCTGGCAAAAATTTCCTATCAACGAGGATATCTTCTACAGGCTACTCAATATATCGCGAATATCAAAGGCGCCGTACATGAAGATATATTCAGTGAAGTAAAATTATTAAAAAGTCAGATTTATCTGGAAACCGGGCAACCGAATAAGGCTGTAGCGGAGCTTGATCGCTGGAAGGCTCCCAAAGAATTTCGTGCCTATGCATTACATAATCTTGGTATTGCACATATACGTAATGGTGAGGTGGACGATGGTATTGCCAAACTAAAAAAAGTCAGTCGTTTTAAAGTGCGAGACTCAAACCAGAGGACTCTTCGGGATAAAACCAACCTCGTAGCTGGCCTTACCCTTATTCAAAATAAAAACCCGGAGAAAGCGCAAGACTATCTTGAAGATATTCGCTTGAGTGGCCTTTACTCAGATATCTCTTTACTGTCTATGGGTTGGGCTTACAGTGAACAAGGGGACTATGAAAAGGCCCTGACACCCTGGCTGGAACTTCGCAATCGTCGTTTAACTACTACGCCGGTTCAGGAGGGGCTTCTTGCCATTGCTTATGGATATAGTCAGTTGGGATTAAATGGTAGGGCGGTCAAGTCCTACGAAGATGCTGTTCATCTCTATCAGATTGAAACCACTCAATTGAATGAATCGATTGCGGCCATTCAACAAGGGAAATTTATTTCTGCGCTGGAGAAAAAGACGCAGGAGGAGCCTTTACTCGGTTGGTTTTGGTCGTTAAAGAGTATTCCCGCAGTTCCTGAAATGCGCTATTTGTCAGAACTTGTCGCAGACCACCAGTTTCATGAAGCGATCAAAAATTATCGCGACCTTATATTTCTACAGAACAATCTGCGAGATTGGTTAGAAAATATCTATATTTTTAATACCATGCTTGATACTCGGAAGAATCGGTATAAGAAAAATGCGCCGACAGCGGAAGTAGCTGTCAAGGAATCACTAGTTGATAGATTTTCCCGTAAGTACGATCAATTGCAAGAGGAGTATTCAACAGCATTGGATAGCGATAATGTTCTCGCCTTTGCAGATCAGGATGAGATATTGCAACTAAAGAGAATAGAAAGGTTGCAGAAAAAGGTTGATGGTCTGGAAGAGAAAGGATTTAGCAACGAAGACCGGGAAGATTTGGATCGTCGTTTGAAGATGTTGAACGGAAGAATTTATTGGAATGCTTCGCAGGAGTATTCAAGCCGAAACTGGCAAGCCAGGAAAAATCTTAATCAAGTAGGTGCCGAGCTCAACCGGTTGCTTGCAGTGAAAGATTCCATTGGCAATGTAAAGCATGTAGCTAAAGTAGGTTTCGCCGGGTTTGAGTATCGAATTGACGAGTTGCGAGCACGAATTGAAAAAGCTTTGCCCCGTCTGGAGGTGGCTTATAAAAAACAGACCAGGTTGCTGGAGCGATTAGCAGTGCGGGAATTGTTGCAGCGTAGGCTGGTAATGCAAAGCTATCACGCGCAGGCGAAGCTGGCGCTGGCACAAGCGTATGATCGGGCAACGATCGATACTGGGGAGGTGCTGCAATGAGTGATTTTAGAATAATTGTACTATGTATGTCTGTACTATTCCTGAATGCCTGCGGCTGGGGAGGTGGAGCACATTACACTATAGAAGATCTTGATCACCGTGATATTGATATTGAGAATGATATACCGGTTGAGAGTAGTCGCAAAAAGGCGATTCACAGTTATAGGGAACTGTTGGTTGAAAGAAAAGAGGAAGATGAAAAGTCGGAAGTTATGCGCCGCCTTGGTGATTTGCGTCAGGAAGAAAATGAAGATTTAAATGCGGTAGATGTTTCTGAGCCGCAGGTTGCGCAGCAATTCACGACAACTACGATTGATTATAAAGAAACCATTCAGTTGTACGAAGATTTGATTGCCGGTAATCCCTACTATGAGCTGAGTGACGCCGTTTTGTATCAGCTATCTCGTGCATATGAAAGTGATGATCAGCGCGAAAAAATGTTGAATAGCCTTGACCGGTTGGTTAGTAAGTATCCAGATTCCGGTTATTATGTGGAAGCTCAGTTTCGACGCGGGGAGATCTTGTTTGTAGACAAGAAATATCGCTCCGCAGAACAGGCTTACGCGGAAGTAATTCGTTCGGGCCAGGATAACCCTTATTATCGCCATGCTCTGTATAAACAAGGGTGGTCGCATTTCAAGTTGCTTGATTACGATATTGGTCTCCATTCTTTTATATCGCTGATGGATAGTTTGCTTAAAGCAGGCACGGAAGAAGAAATTAGCGGACTGACCAGGCCGGAGAAAGAGTTACTGGATGATTCGCTGCGTGCATTAGGCCTGAGTTATGCCTACCTGGGGGGATCAACTGAAGTTTCTGATTACTTTTCATCCTTTGGCAGACGTCCGTATGAATCATTAATCTATGCTCGACTTGGGTCGCAATATCTGAAAAAACAACGCTTTAGTGATGCAGCCAACACTTATCGGGAGTATGTAAAAAATAACCCATTTAATCAGCAGGCGCCTCACTTTCAGATCAAGGCGATTGAAGCGTTCAAACAGGGCAAGTTTCCAAGTGAAGTGCTAAGCGCGAAAAAACAATTTGTTGAAAATTATCATTTGAATTCAGAATACTGGAAGCATAATGAAATTGCTGACGCGCCTGTTATTGTTGAACATTTGAAAACAAATATAACGGATCTCGCAAAGTACTATCACGCAGTTGCGCAGAAGTCCAAGAAGAAGCCGGATTATCTTGAGGCAGCTCGCTGGTATCAAGCCTATATTGATTCATTTCCAAATGATCCACACACGCCACATATGAATTTCCTGCTGGCTGATATCTGGTTTGAAACCAAGGAGTACGCAAAAGCCGTAACCGAGTTTGAGCGAACTGCGTACCAGTATAGTTCACATCCGAAAGATTCCGAGGCGGGTTATGCGGCATTAGTAGCTTACACTGACTGGTTGGGATTAATTAAGGATGCGGAAACCAGGCAAGTAGTAAAAGCAAAAGAGATTGATAGTATTTTCCAGTTTGCGCAGAAATTCCCACAACATCCAGAAGCACCGGTAGCGTTAACCAAGGCTGCAGAAGATCTGTTTTCAGAAAGTAATTATGCGCGAGCCATTAGCGCTTCTACGTTAATGATTGAGAAATTTCCTACCAGTGACGCCAAATTAAGAAAAAGTGCATGGACGGTCAAAGCGCATTCAACTTTTGAGCTAATGGAGTTTGTGACTGCTGAGGAAGCTTATAAGCAGGCGATTCTATTAACCGTAGAGGATAAGAAAGAACGAATTGGTCTGGAAGAGAAGCTTGCGGCCTCTATTTACAAGCAGGGTGAAGCAAGTCAACTGGCAGGTGATACTGATGCCGCTGTAAATCATTTTCTGCGGGTAGGCGAGGTAGTTCCTGCATCCAAGATTCGTTCAACGGCACAGTACGATGCGGCGACACTATTATTAAATTCAGAACAATGGGTACGAGCGTCTGAAGTGCTTGAAGATTTTCGAAGCAGATTTCCAGATCATAAAGAACAGTCTGCAGTTACACGCAAACTTGCCGTTGTATATGAAAAAGATGGAAAAGCTTTACTGGCGGCGCAGGAATACGAGCGTATGAGCCTGGATAAATCAAATGATGCAGAGACGCGTCGGACATCAGGTCTGATTGCAGCTGATATGTACAAGAAAGAAAACGAGTCCTTGCGTGCTATTGAGCTGTATAAAGACTACATAAAAAGATTCCCTGTTCCGTTAGAGCCTGCATTGGAAGCGCGACAGTCTTTAGTGGATCTCTATGGGGGTAGAGCGGATAAAAAGAGTGTCAATGAATGGCGAAAGGAAATCGTCAGAGTGGAAGCGGAGGCGGGGGCTAAAAGTACTCCACGCATGCGTTACCTTGCCGCCCATGCATCGTTGCAGCTCGCGGTCCCAAAATACACCGTATATCAGTCCACTCGTCTGAAATTACCGCTCGAAAAAAGTCTGAAAGTTAAAAAGGTTTTAATGCAGAAAGCGCTGGACGCATTTGAGTTGGCAGGAGCATATAAAGTACAGGAGGTTACCACTGCTGCAACCTATTACTCTGCCTTGATTTACCATGACTTTAGTCGCGCATTAATGCAATCTGATCGGCCAAACGGTCTTTCCGCCGATGAATTAGCGCAATATGAATTGTTGCTCGAAGAGCAGGCTTTTCCTTTTGAGGAAAAGGCTATCGGACTATATGAACTCAATGCGCAGCGAACCGCGGACGGTGTATTTGATCAATGGGTGGGTCAAAGTCTGCAGCAACTGGCGGAACTGGTACCGGGAAAATATGCGAGAAACGAACGATCAGAGCAGTTTGTTGAAATTATTTATTAGCAGGCCATTTTGGCTCGCTTGTGCCGCATTTATTTATATAAGCGGATGTTCAGGAATTCCACAGGCGCCGATTCAGAAAGATGCAAAGGTTGAAAGTGAATCTGCCATTTCTATCAATCGCAATTTCAAAGTCAGCGCGGGCATTCAGAAAGAGTATGAGATGGGGCTGGAGGCTATGCGAGCAGAGCAGTATGGTGAAGCCATCGTTATGTTCAAGAGCGTGGCACAGAAAGATTCACGTTTGTCGGGTCCATGGGTAAACACGGCTATTGCTTATAGAACGATAGGCAATATTGAAAAGGCAGATGAGGCCATTAAGAACGCGATTAAGGTTAATCCTGATAATCCCTATGCGTATAACCAGGCTGGAATTATTAAACGTATGCAAGGAAAGTTTTCCGAATCTCATGAGTATTATTTAAAAGCGTTGGCCGAACATCCGGATTACGCAAACGCTCATCTTAATTTAGCTATTTTATGCGACCTCTATTTGCAGAGAATAGTTTGTGCAAAAGAACACTATCAGGCTTATCAATCTTTGGGCGGAAATGAGGATAAAAAAGTGGTTGCCTGGTTAAGTAATCTTGAACGAAAAAATAAACAAGCAAAATAGTACGACACGGAGTTGAAATGTTTCGAGGTTTAGCAATTGTTATTATCTGGTTATTTACGCTGAGGTATTCTCTGGCGGATCAGAGTGTGCAGGAGCTAAATGGAATATCCATTATTGGTAACAAAGAATTACCAAAAAGCCTGGTTATTGTTCCGTGGAAAGCAGCTTTACCAGGTGAAGGCGATTATTCGTTGCAGCGTCATATAGACGAGTATATACAGCCGATAGACAAGGAAGTATTTCAGCGCAAAGTTAATTTTTATTTGCAGAGCAGAAACTAATTCAAATCAAAGCATACGTTACAAGGAGCATCAAATGGGTATGTACGAATCGTTTGTATCATTTTTTCAGTCTGGTGGGATATTCATGATCCCTATTGTGATTGTTTTAGCAGTTGGCTTGGCAATTGCAATTGAGCGCTATGTCTATCTCTCAGCAACACGCGCAAAAAACCAAATTGCCTGGAAGAAGATTCAAACTGTGCTTACTAGTGGCAACATGAATGAAGCGATGAATTTTGCTGAAAAATCTAAATGTGCGATTAGTAAAATAATGGGATACGGTGTGGCGAGCGCCCAGTCATCGAGACGTCGTGATGATGTGGAGACTGCAATGGAAGAGGGTTTAATGGAAGTGGTTCCAAAACTCGAAAAAAGAACTCACTATCTTGCGACTTTTGCCAACGTGGCAACATTGTTGGGTCTTTTAGGAACCATCATCGGCCTGATCGACGCGTTTACCGCAATCTCTGAAGCTAATCCGGCGGATAAGGCTGATTTGCTATCTTCCAGTATATCGGTTGCCATGAATACTACGGCATTTGGGTTAATGGTGGGTATTCCGTTGTTGCTATTACATTCCTGGTTGCAGACGAAAACTACAGAGATTGTTGACAGCTTGGAAATGGCATCCGTAAAGGTGCTGAATTCCATTACCACGCATATGCGCAACAAGGCCGACGCGTCAAGTTAATATGAGATTCAGACGATTCAAAAAACGCGTAAATAAAGACGCGGAACTTAGCATTACCGCTTTTATGAACCTGATGGTAATTCTGGTCCCGTTTCTTTTGATAACTGCTGTTTTTTCTAAAATCAGTATTCTGGAGCTGGACCTGCCATCAAAATCTAGTGTGGTGAAAAACAAATCCAAGCAATTGGAGCTGGAAGTAGTAGTCAGAGAAAGTTCGCTACGAATCCAGGACAGGAACCGAGGCGTGCTGAAGACTATAAAAAATACCAAAGAAGGATACGATATTAAAAATCTGAATGAGTATTTGCAAGCACTTAAAACCAAGCATCAGGATATCAATAACGCGACGATATTGCTTGAGCCTAGCATTACCTACGACATATTGGTTCAGGTAATGGATTCTGTGCGATTAGCTGAAGTTATAAAAGAAGGTGAAATGGTAAGGGCGGAATTATTCCCGGATATTTCAGTGGGTGACGCCCCTGTTTACACGGTAGGAAGATAACAATGAATGGTAAGAAAACGCTACGTCGGATGGAGCGCAATCATGAACGCGCAAAAAAAATGCCTCCATTTAATATCGTTTCATTAATGGATATTTTTACAATTCTGGTTTTCTTTTTACTGGTTAATGCAGCGGATCCTACAGTGTTACCCAATGCGAAGGGTATTGAAATGCCGGAATCGGTAGCAGAGAAAAAACCACGTGTTTCTGTTGTGGTTATGCTTGATAAAGACGATGTGAGCTTGCAGGGTGAGTCAGTAGTTTCTTCAGACTCGGTTCTAAAAAACAAAAAATCAGAGATAGAGAAATTGCAGATTGCGCTGCAGGATGAGGCTTCAAAAATAAAAGTCAAGGATGAGGAGCCCTCCAGACGCGAGGTTACGATAATGGGCGATAAGGAAGTGTCGTTTAAATTGATTAAGCGTGTTATGCAGATCTGCTCTAGCGCAGGTTTCGAGCGAATTTCTTTATCTGTTATTCAAAAAGAAACACAATCAAGTTAACAGTATGTCAGTAACAGCAGCAGTATATTCGTGGAATCTTCCGTGGGAAATATCCCCGCGAGATCGACAACGCTTCAGAAGAATTCTGAATCGGGTAACAATTGTATGTTTTGTTTTGAGTTTAATTATTCCGTTTCTTCCTCTTCCAGAGAAGGAGAAGCCGGTAGAAGAAGTGGATGAGAAAAGACTGGTTAAAGTGATAATTGAGAAAAAGCTGCCACCACCTCCTCCTCCGAAAGTGGTTAAGAAAGTAGAACAAAAGAAAATTGTAAAGCCAGTTAAGAAGCCTGCACCTAAAAAAATAGAAAAAGTGGTTAAGAAGCCGGTTGTGCAGAAGAAGTCAGCACCTGCGCCAGTAAAGCAGAAATCGGCTAAAGAAGTAGCTTCTGGATCCGGGCTTCTTGCGTTTAAAGATGAGTTAGCGGATTTACGGGAAAATTCTACGGCTAAAACATTAGGTGAGCGCGCATTAAATCGAAGTGGCGGCTCCGCCAAGCAGATTGAGCGTTCTCTCGTGACTAAAAACACGGGGAAAGGTAGCGGTGGGATTAATACTGCGGCATTAAGTCGTGACGTTTCTGGTACTGGTCTCGGTGGTAGATCAGCAAGTCGTGTATCAGGTCCTGCAGGGATGGGTGCAGGTAGCGGCGGTTCGGGTACAGGGAGTGATGACGGAGTGGGTAGGGTAGCCCAACGGGATTTGGAGAAGATACAAATTACTTTCGACCGAAACAAAAGTGCAATTTTCAGCATGTACAATCGTGCATTACGATCTTCGCCGGAGTTACAAGGTAAAGTTGTACTGAATATAACAATTTTGCCATCAGGGAAGGTAACCGATATATCTATTGTGAGCAGTGAGCTTGCTGATACGGAGTTGGAGCAGAAGTTGATACAGCGAGTTAAACTCATAAATTTTGGGGCAGAAGATGTACCAGTATTTACATTCAATTACCCAATCGATTTCTATCCGGTCTAGTTTTCACTGCGGAGTTCTTTATCTGTTGCTTATTGCGGTTACGTTTTCAACCGTGTATGGCAACCCTTTGCGCTTTAAAACATTTGAGCTAAGCGGAGTTGTCCTCGATGAGGGCAATTCCCTGGCCGTTTTATTCGATACAGAGAAAAACAAGGAACTACGATTGCGTGTAGGCGATGTGGTAGCAGGTTGCGTACTTGATTACGTCCGCCGCAGCAGAGTCAGTTTCTATTGTAATGATCAGATACACACGCTTACGTTGCGTGGGTTGAGTACAGATATAACCTCAACGTTCGGTAAAGATGTGTGGTCTTCACCTGTGTCGATTTCCAGAGATGACCAGTCTGTCTTATTTGACGAGCCCGCTAATTTTATTACAGCATTTAATCTTGTTCCTCATATGCAGGATGGAACATTGGCTGCATTTGAAATTAAAAATATTAAGGCGCCCGATATGGCGGTAAAACTGGATCTGCAGGAAGGCGACTTGATTGTGGCAGTCAATGGTGTTTCTGCAACTGATCATATTCAGTTTTCTCATGCTTTTGAGCAGATTAAGTACACCCAGATCGTTGAGCTAGAGTTAATCAGGTCTGGCACGATGCATCATAAAAGCTACGTCTTAACTAATTAATTCGATTTAAATAAAACATAGACCGCACCAGTGCCACCATCGACTGGCCTCGCCGAGCAAAAAGCCAAAACTTCAGCACGTTGCTGCAACCAGCGATTAACCAGTGGCTTGATTACCGGGCCTTTATTAGTCGACCCATATCCCTTGCCATGAATTATTTGTACGCAGCGTATTCCTTCAGCTCGAACGGCTTCGACAAATCCATTCAGTTGCTCCTGAGCTTCCAGTTGATTCAGGCCGTGCAAATCGAGCTCAGCCTCGACACTGTACTGGCCACGCTTTAATTTCCTGAATACCTGCTTTTGGACGCCTGGCTGTGCATATGATAGAACATCGCCGGGTTGCATTTCCTCGTGCTCAATAGGACTCACCGCGAGAGTTTCCATGACTTTGCGGTTATCCAGCTGCGTCTGATTAGGGATTGGGCGAGGTTTGGGTTTTGTTGATTCTACCCGGTCGGAGGAGAGCAGTTTTACTTCACCAAGTAAATCGGCAAATCCCAGGTCTTCATTTTTTGTGCTTTTATTTGAAGACATGGTTTTAACATTAGACTTTGTGTGAAAATTGATACGTTCGCTGTGCCGATGCCTGCTATTATAAGCGTTTTTTGTTGCAAGGATAGAATACTTTTTATTCGATTTAGGGAATGCATCTATTAATAAGTAACGATGATGGTTTTCAGGCCCAAGGATTGCGTTGTCTGGCGCAGGTCCTTTCTGACGTGGCGGATATAACCGTCGTCGCACCAAACCGAAATCGCAGCGCAGCCAGTAACTCATTGACACTGGAGCGTCCATTGCGTGCCGCAGAATTTCAGAAAGGCTGGTATGCAATTGATGGGACACCTACCGATTGTGTTCACCTGGGCATAACCGGATTGCTGGAAAGGGAGCCGGATATGGTTGTTTCAGGAATGAATGCGGGTGCGAATATGGGGGATGATGTTATCTATTCCGGAACGGTCGCGGCGGCGATGGAAGGAAGATTTCTTGGATTGCCCGCAGTAGCAGTTTCAATTAATTCCTTTCAGCCGCGCTACTTTGATGATGCGGCTCGGGTAACGCGTTCGTTGGTAAAACAAATAATTGATAAGCCAATTCCTTTAGATGTGATACTTAACGTTAATATCCCGGATGTCCCAGTGAATGAATTGCGAGGATTTGCCACCACCCGTTTAGGTAACCGGCATAAAGCAGAACCTGCAATAATGACGCAAGATCCACGTGGCAAGCCTATCTATTGGGTGGGTGCAGCCGGACCCGAACAGGATGCGGGCCCAGGTACGGATTTCCACGCAGTTAATGAAAACTATGTCTCTGTCACACCCTTGCAAGTGGATCTGACGCGGTATAACGCGATGGATTCAATTAGCCACTGGCTCGATGATTGTGAGTTGCATCATGATGGTTAATAAAGAAGGAATCGGCATGACTTCTCAGCGGACGCGTGACCGTCTTGTTGACCGACTGCGTCAGAAAGGAATAAAGGACAATCGTGTTCTGGAAGCGATGCGTATGGTTCCAAGGCATTTGTTCGTAGATGAAGCGTTGGCGACACGCGCATACGAAGATGATGCATTACCTATTGGGCACAAACAGACTATTTCACAACCCTATATAGTTGCGCGTATGACAGAAGCATTGCTTGCCCAGGGTGAGCCAAAAAAAGTATTGGAGATTGGTACAGGCTCTGGGTATCAAGCGGCATTACTGTCGCATTTGGTGGATCAGGTTTATACAGTAGAACGCATTGCTCCACTGTATCAGCAAACACGAAAATTGTTGATGTCACTAGGATTGCGCAATGTGCGTTGCAAGTTGTCTGATGGGACCTGGGGATGGGAAAGCTATGCGCCATATGATGCAATCATTGTTACTGCAGCAGCTCCCGATATTCCCAAGGCACTGCTTGAACAGCTTGTGATTGGTGGGCGAATGATTATTCCGGTCGGTTCGCAAAACGGTGTGCAACAATTGTTAACGCTGGTAAGAACCCGTGATGGTATTGAACAGGAAAAATTGGAAGACGTAGTTTTTGTTCCACTGGTTAGCGGAAATCTGTAACCGACTTCTTATCTTAGAGAGAATCAAACCTAGTTATATGTAATGAAACTGTTTTCAAAGTTGTATCAAAAAGTAATGGATGCTGCAGAACATCCCCGTGCGCCCGTGATATTAAGTGGATTAAGTTTTGCGGAATCATCATTTTTTCCGATTCCACCTGATGTCATGCTGGCCCCCATGGCGCTGCGATTGCCATCAAAGGCATTCTGGTTCGCATTTCTGACGACCGTGTTTTCGGTGCTTGGTGGTTTGGCGGGATACCTGATTGGATATTTTGCGTTTGATGTTTTTTCGGACTGGTTGCAAACCACTGGGTATTGGGAGAATTATCAATTAGCGCGCGAGTGGTTTGTTCGCTGGGGGGTATGGGTGATTTTTGTTGCGGGATTTTCGCCGATACCCTATAAACTTTTTACAATTACTGCGGGGGTGATGGCGCAACCGTTGCTGCCGTTCATGCTGGCATCTTTTGTTGGAAGAGGTTCCAGATTCTATATTGTTGCCGGTCTTTTGAAGTATATGGGGCCGCATATAGAACCTCTTATTAGAAAATATGTCGAATGGCTGGGTTGGTTATTTGTAATTTTACTAGCAATTGCCATTCTTTGGGTTTCAATGTATTAGTGAAGTTTTGTAGAGTTTTAATTATTGGGATTGCAGTGGCGGTTTGTCTAACGGCCTGTGGTACGAACAAGACAACAAGACATTACGGTTACCATCAGGTGGAAAAGGGCGACACACTATTTTCAATTAGCTGGCGGTATGGGCTTGACCCAAAACAATTGGCGCGTTGGAATGGGATAGCGGCTCCATACACGATTTTTCCAGGACAACGATTGCGCTTGAATCCATCTGCAACAGCCTCTAAACGATACGTAAAAAAGTCGAAATCCAGTAAATCTTCTGGAAAGGTTAAAACGGTTGCCGCCAAGCCTCCAGGCGATTGGCGTTGGCCAGTTAAGGGAAAAATATTAAGCAAGTTTTCGAATCAGAATAACGGAATTGATATTGTTGCCAAGGAAGGTGCGCCGATTGTTGCAGCATCTGCTGGTAAGGTAGTCTATGCCGGCAGTGGTTTGCGGGGATACGGAAATTTGCTTATTCTTAAACACAACACTACCTACTTCAGCGCATATGCACACAATCGCCGTTTGCTTGTAAAAGAGGGTGCTGCCGTAAAGACAGGAGAAAAAATTGCAGAGCTAGGTTCAACAGGCACTGATCGGGCAAAGTTGCACTTTGAGATTCGCAAGGACGGCAATCCCGTCGACCCACTTAAGTACCTGCCGCGTTAATTTTGTCAATCAAGAATAGAGCGCCAATATCACGCTGCTCACTGGCGAGTACGGCAAAAGTTCGACATGCTGCAGCATGGTCCATTGCTTCAAAACCGATCTTTTGATTTGCCAGCTCGGCGATAATCGAGGCAGCTGGGAATTGCAGATGATGGCCTGTGCCAAGCAGTAATAATTCGGGTTTTAGTTCGATAATGAATTGAAGCGTTTCAATGCTCAGCTGATTGCAGTTTCTTAGGGGCACATCATGCACAAGTTTAGCGGGTGACACATACAATGAACTGTCATAAACGCGATTATTGACTGTAATGCTTTGAGGGGTATAGGCCGTGATGACATAGTTACCCGCGGGCTTATCTTCACTAAAATGCATACACTGATTTTGTTTACGTAACGATATAAGATTCAAGTATCATAATACTTTAAGTTCTGGAACCGCACATCCATGGAAGATTTCCCTAGAATTAAGCGCCTGCCTCCGTATGTGTTTAATATTGTTAATCAACGCAAGGCCAAATTTCGAGCCGCGGGTGAAGATATCGTCGATTTTGGTATGGGAAATCCCGACCAGATGGCGCCTGAGCATATTATTAACAAGCTGGTTGAGGCGGCCCGGCGCAATGATACGCATCGATATTCCCTCTCCCGGGGAATTCCACGATTGCGAAAATCTATCTGTGGCTGGTATCAGCGCAAGTTTAATGTCGAACTAGATCCCGAGGAAGAGGCTATTGTAACAATCGGCTCAAAGGAAGGGCTCGCGCATCTCGCTCTGGCCGTTCTTGGGCCTGGCGACGCAGTGCTGGTTCCCAATCCGGCGTACCCGATTCATCCCTACGGCTGTGTTATTGCCGGAGCGGAAGTAATTTATGTGCGTTTGACCGGTGAAACGGATTTTTTCACCGAGCTGGAAAAGGCAATTCAGGATTCTTGGCCAAAACCCAAGATGTTGATTGTTAATTTCCCTGGTAACCCGACGACCCAGTGCGTTGAGCTGGAGTTTTTTGAGCGCGTCGTTGCAATGGCTCGCGAACACAACATTTGGGTGGTCAACGATATTGCCTATGCCGAGATCACATTTGATGGCTATCAGCCTCCATCGATACTGCAAGTGGAGGGGGCCAAGGAAATTGCTGTCGAATTCTACTCGCTCTCGAAATCCTACAATATGCCCGGATGGCGTGTTGGATTCATGTGTGGCAATAAGGCGCTGGTTGAAGCATTGTCACGGTTAAAGTCTTATCTTGATTATGGTATGTTCACGCCCATTCAGGTGGCTGCCATTGCGGCCCTTGATGGTCCGCAAGATTGTGTCGAATCAATTCGACAGACATATAAATCGCGCCGTGATGTTCTGGTGGAAGGGCTGAATAATATCGGGTGGGCAGTTGATCCCCCCAAGGCAACGATGTTTGTTTGGGCGAAGATTCCGCCCGCGTTCGCTGAACAGGGCTCATTAGAATTTTCAATGCAGATGCTGGAGAAGGCCAAGGTCGCCGTATCTCCAGGGATTGGATTTGGTCAATATGGTGATGACCATGTGAGATTCAGTCTGATAGAAAATGAGCATCGCACTCGCCAGGCGCTACGTGGAATAAAGAAATTGTTACGTGAAGTGGAATAGTAATGGATAACAACAGCTCAATAAGCGCGTTAATGAAGAAGCCTGTCAATATTGGCATCCTGGGATTAGGCACCGTCGGTGGCGGAACAGCCGAAGTGTTGCAACGCAATGAACAAGAAATAGCTCGAAGAGCAGGACGCGCAATTAGAATAGTTGCAGCCAGTGTTCGAGACATCAGCAAAAAGCGCAGCCCAGTATTAAAAGATGTTCAGCTTACGCTTGATTCCAATGAGATTGTGGACGATCCCGCAATCGATATCGTACTGGAATTGATTGGTGGAACAGAAGAAGCCTGCAAACTGGTGCTACGTGCGATCGAAAATGGCAAGCACATTGTAACGGCGAATAAGGCACTGATTGCGTTACACGGCAATGAAATTTTTGCGGCTGCACAGCGTAAGGGTGTTACCGTCGCCTTCGAAGCAGCCGTGGCTGGCGGTATTCCTATTATTAAGGCAATTCGAGAAGGATTAGCAGGGAATAAAATTCAATGGATTGCGGGCATCATTAACGGTACAGGTAATTTTATTCTCACTGAAATGCGGGATAAAGGCCGTGATTTTGCAGATGTTCTAGCGGAAGCGCAGGCCCTGGGTTACGCAGAAGCGGATCCAACATTTGATGTAGAGGGAATCGATGCGGCACACAAGCTGACCATTTTGGCGTCCATTGCCTTTGGAGTGCCCTTGCAGTTCGATAAAGTCTATACGGAAGGAATTTCACAAATCACTCCAATGGATGTCGAATTTGCAGGTGAACTGGGATATCGAATCAAGCACCTGGGTATTGTTCGTCGAGTCGAGAAAGGCTTGGAAATGCGTGTGCATCCAACTCTGATTCCTCATCGAAGATTGATTGCAAATGTAGATGGTGTGATGAACGCGGTATTAATTCGCGCCGACGCTGTTGGACCAACACTACATTACGGACCAGGTGCCGGTGCGGAGCCGACTGCTTCGGCAGTCGTTGCCGATCTAGTTGATGTGGTCAGGGCATTGACCACAGACCCGGGTAACCGTGTGCCACATTTGGCATTTCAGCCGGATGCCATACAGGATATACCCATACTGGAAATGGATGACGTCGAAACGGCTTTTTATCTGCGTATGCAAGTGCAGGACCAGGCTGGTGTGTTGGCAGATATTACCCGTATCTTTGCAGATCACAACATCAGTATTGAAGCAATCGTACAAAAAGAGGAACAGGACGATAAGGGTTGTGTGCCATTGGTCATGCTCACGCATAAGGGTTTGGAATCAAACATGATGAATGCGATTGGCAAAATCGAGCAGCTGTCGACTGTTACCGGAAAGATCACCAGAATTCGCTTGGAAACACTGGACTAAACAAATGCAGGAACAGGAATCATCAACTCGCTATACCGGGTTAATAAAAAAATACCTACCGCGTCTGCCAATTGATCCGCAAGGAAAAATTATCAGCCTGGGTGAAGGCCAAACACCATTAATTAGGTGTAATAATATCGGTCTAGCAATCGATAACGATATTGCTCTTTACCTTAAATATGAAGGGCTAAATCCCACGGGTTCGTTTAAGGATCGTGGAATGACAGTTGCGGTTACAAAAGCGGTTCAGGAAGGGAGTCGTGCAATTATCTGTGCCTCGACCGGAAATACTTCCGCATCGGCGGCGGCGTATGCTTCACGTGCAGGTATCTCTGCATTTGTTCTGATTCCCGACGGCAAAATTGCGATGGGTAAACTTGCGCAGGCAATGATTCATGGTGCAGTTGTTATACAGATCAGAGGAAACTTTGATGACGGTATGCGCCTGGTAAAAGAAGTCGCGCAACATGCCCCCGTTGATATTGTGAACAGTATCAATCCATATCGACTGCAAGGGCAAAAAACAGCGTCGTTTGAAATTGTAGATGAACTGGGTAAGGCGCCGGACTTTCATTGTCTCCCCGTTGGTAATGCCGGTAATATAACAGCGCACTGGATTGGCTACACAGAGTACGCTAGTGACAATGGCTCATTGCAGACCCGGGCATGCAACCTGTGTAATGGTCAGTGTGGTTTTAAAAATCCAGCGAGCGTTAGCAATCGCCCGAAAATGATTGGTTACCAGGCCGCGGGCAGTGCACCATTTTTACGCGGCGGCATGGTTGATGATCCGGAGACGGTTGCAACAGCGATTCGTATCGGGCATCCACAAAGCTGGGATAATGCCTGGTGTGTTTCAAAAGAATCAGAGGGGTGGTTTGATGAATGTACTGACGAAGAAATACTTGCCGCGCAGCTATTGTTGGCGGGTCAGGAGGGTGTGTTTTGTGAGCCTGCGTCTGCAACTTCCGTAGCGGGAGCATTGCGCGATATAGAATCTGGCAAGATTCCGGCGGGAAGCACGGTAGTCTGTACCTTGACCGGTCACGGGTTGAAAGATCCTGATACTGCAATAAAGCAGGCGACCAGTGAAATGATTACAATTGATGCGAATCTGGACGATGTAAAACAGGCGATTCTTTCAAATCTTTAGCGATTAAATAAACGTAAGGCACTTTCATCTGAGATTTATATTCATTGATTTTAAATCATCAATCACTTATTTGTAATCGTTACCCCGTATAGAAAAATTTCTGAATGTTAGACAGTCGTTCAAAAGCACGCAGATTTGCAAAAACAGCGTTCATTTTATTTTTGCTGATCAGCTCATTTAAGGCCTCAGCCCACCCCTTTTTGTGGAAAGCGAGTGGAGAGCACACATTCTATTTGTTTGGGACAATTCACCTTCCTGATCCACGCGTTACTGATCTTCCCGAAGAAGTCATACACGCAATGGATCAATCTACTGCGGTTTATGCAGAACTAGATTTGAGTGAATCGAATATCGTTGAGATCGCACAATTAATGTGGCTGCCGGAAGAGCAGTCCTTGTTCGATTTTTTGTCTGTAGAGATGCAACAGCGCTTAAGCAAATTGCTAAAGCATATAAATCCCGGAATCACGCTGGAAATGTTTTCCAACCAGAAAGTATGGGCGTTGGCAGTAACACTTACCTTACTTGAGCAACAGCTTAAATACCCGGGACAACCTCCACTGGATATAGTGTTGTTTAATTCAGCTGCGGAACAGGGGAAGATTACTGGTGGGCTTGAAACAGTTCATGAGCAGATGAATATATTTGAATCTTTGAGCATAGCTGAACAGGTTCGATTGTTAAATGACACGGTCGAATTCATGGAAGCGTTTGCGTATGAAGAGAGTAGCGTTTCTGAAAAATCAGTTAACGCATATTTGCAGGGCGATCTTGATCAGCTGATGAAGTTTTTAACTTCATATATGAAAGATGAACCTTTTTACGACATGCTTTTGGCAAGATTAATGAATGATCGAAATATTCGCATGACTGCGTCTATGCTGTCATTGGTCGAGGACAACCCGGAGCAAACATTTTTCTTTGCGGTCGGTGCTGGTCACTTCTGGGGAAAACAGGGAATCAATCAGCTTTTGATGGATAAAGGGTACTCGATCCAAGGAATCGATTAATGCTAATCGTTGTCAATTTGTGCAAACCACTGGTTAATATCAATCGATTGTCCCTGTTGCCAGGCATTAATATCAGGATTTTCATTTACACAATTCTGCAGTAGTTGCAGGTAACTGGAACGCGTTATTTCGATTCCGCCCAGAGATTGAAGATGTGGCGAAGAGAGCTGGGTATCAATCACCGTATAGTTCCATGAATCCAGGAAGGCTGAAAGGTACAACAAGGCAATTTTGGATGCGTCGTTAATGCGACTGAACATCGATTCCCCGAAAAAAATACGGCCTATTCCAATTCCGTACACACCGCCAACCAAGTTCCCGGATTCATCTCTGACTTCGATGGAATGTGCGTGTCCCAATCGATGCAGATTACAATATGCACTGATCATGTCTTTCGTGATCCACGTGCTGCGCGTATAACTCCGTGGTTCTGAACAAGCCGTGATTACATCTTCGAATGTTTTATCGTAACTGATCTTCCACTCGCTTCTATTTAATGTTCTTTTTAAACTGCGATGAGCAACAAATTCGCGTGGATATAAAATGCCGCGCGGGTCGGGAGACCACCACAAAATTGGCTGTTGGGGTTCATACCATGGAAAAATTCCTTCGCGATAGGCACGTAACAGGCGAACATGGTTGAGATCACCACCTGCTGCAACTAATCCTTCCGGATAATCGAGCGCCTCTTCCGGGGATGGAAAAGGAGAATTAGCGTCCGAGGGGTCCAGCCAGGTTAAATTAACTTCAGTCATTTATCCATTCGATATGGAGAGAGGCTGTAAAGTTCGTCACACTGGTCCCGCATAGCTTGTTGTTCACGTTGACAAAAGGAGTGTAACACGGGTTGAAATTGAGAATCGGCAATCCAATGTGCCGACCATGTTTTGGTTGGCAAAAAGCCACGCGTAATTTTATGTTCGCCTTGGGCTCCAGGTTCAAATGATTTTAATTTGTGGGCGATACAATAGTCGATTCCCTGATAGAAGCAGGTTTCAAAGTGAAGGCTATGAAATTCTTTTTCGCAACCCCAGAATCTTCCATATAACGTATCATCACTGCGCAAACAAATAGCACATGCAATCGTTTCCTGGTTCAGTGAAGCAACAAAAAATACGACTTGATGGCCCATGGTTGAGCAAATTTCTCTGAAAAATTTTTGATTTAATGTGGGTATGCCGTACTTCTGATCAAACGTGCGCTCATAGTAGTCGCTTGCCTTATCGATAATTTGTTCGCTGGCTTCATTTCCATGCACAATTTCGATGCGAATATTCTGTTCGTTAACCATGCGTCTTTCACGCTTGACTTTTTTACGCTTGCGGGAAACAAAGGTAGACAAAAAATGTTCGAAATCATTGTAATCATGATTATGCCAGTGATACTGACAGCCAAGCCGTAACATCAGGTTATTACTTTCACAAACGCTAGTGTCTTCTTTGTTTGTGAATAGCCAGTGCATGCCACTCATGTTTAATCGCTTGGCTTCTTTAATGATTTGCTTGACCATGACATGTTTTATGTTCAGGTCTTTACTGAGTAAGCGTGCTCCGCTGACAGGATTGTATGGAACAGAACACACCATCTTTGGATAGTAATTGATGCCGGCTTGTTCATAAGCAGACGCCCATGACCAGTCAAATACAAATTCTCCATATGAATTATATTTAATATATAGCGGGCAAAGACCTACAATCTTGTGAGTATGATCATAGATAGCTATATGATGAGGCAGCCAGCCGAAATTTTTCCCAACGCACTGGTGGTTTTCCAGTGCTCGTAAAAATTCATATCGAATAAATGGACTACTGGTTCCAGCCAGCTGGTTCCATGCGTCTGAATCAATTTCCGATATAGAAGAGTGAAAACGAATTTCCAGAGCATTGCTGGTATCGAGGGTCACCGAATCAACAAATTAATTACTTTGACTCGAGTTGATCAAGATATTTTTCGGCATCCAGTGCCGCCATACAGCCGGATCCTGCAGAAGTAATGGCTTGTCGATACACATGGTCCATCACATCGCCGGCGGCAAATACACCTTCAACACTGGTTGCTGTAGCATTTCCATTGAGGCCACTACCAACCTGTATATAACCACCTTCCATTTGCAGCTGCCCGGTAAAAATATCCGTGTTGGGGCGATGACCAATGGCTATAAATACGCCTTTCAGTTCGATGTCCTGAGTGGTGTCGTCCTTGGTGTTTTTGATGCGCATGCCCGTGACGCCTGAATCATCTCCAAGAACTTCATCCAGAGTATGATTCCATGCAATGGTTACATTGCCATTTTTTTCCCGTTCAAACAGTTTATCCTGCAGAATTTTTTCGGCACGAAGTTCGTCCCGACGGTGTACCAAAGTGACGTGTTCTGCAATGTTAGACAGGTACAGCGCTTCTTCCACAGCGGTATTGCCGCCACCGATAACCGCAACCTTTTCGCCCTTGTAGAAAAAACCGTCGCAGGTAGCACAGGCCGAGACGCCTTTGCCCTTGAAGGCTTCCTCTGAATCCAGACCCAGGTACATGGCTGAGGCTCCGGTTGAGATAATCAGGGCATCGCAAGTATAGCTACCCATATCTCCTGTTAGCTGGAACGGGCGCTGCTTTAAATCCACCGATTGAATATGGTCGAAGGTTACTTCGGTTCCATAACGTTGGACATGCTCAAGCATTCGTTGCATCAGGTCGGGCCCTTGCAGACCTTCCACATCACCCGGCCAGTTGTCGACATCTGTGGTGGTCATCAGCTGCCCGCCTTGTTCCAGGCCGGTAATAATGACTGGATTCAGATTGGCGCGCGCTGCATAGACTCCCGCAGTGTATCCGGCGGGTCCGGAGCCTAAAATGATTAGTTTGTGGTGTCTGGCGTCGCTCATGGTTCACTGGTCTCCAGTCTAAGTAATTGAGTTAGGGGTGAATATTTCGGGCTGTATCTTACGTAGCTCTCATAATTGGGGCAATGATCGTGGATTGCAAGAAAATGCATCGTGCCGCTTCTCGTAGGAACCTAAATAAAATTTCCACTTGACAAGAAAGAATAAAAAATCAATGATTTATCCATCAAAGTTCAGCTAGAATTTTAAAAATTGGCCCAAGCTACCGTTAAAAAAGCGAGACACGTTCGCAATTCGAACTATCGTGTTCATTTGTCCCACGGAATTCGTGAGAGTGCGCTCGTGGTTCTCGTTGCAGTTGGCGTGTATCTGTTTCTCGCCTTGATTACTTATGATAGATCCGATCCGGGATGGTCAATCAGCGGAGTGGATGGAGTAGTGCAAAACCTGGGTGGATCGGCTTGGGCCTTCTTCGCGGATCTGTTCCTGTTTCTGTTCGGCTACCTGGCCTATCTGGCACCCCTGATGGTTGCGTACAGCGGCTGGTTACTCTATCGCGGAGTTAACGAAAAAGGTCAGATTGACTACCACACACTGGGCATTCGCTGGGGTGGATTTCTGCTCACCCTGTGTGCAGGTTGCGGGCTCGCTTCCTTGCATTTTGAACAGGGGTTTTTGCCCTCGGACGCGGGTGGTTTGCTCGGTAACCTGATGGGCAGTGCCTTCGTTCTTGCTTTCAGTTATGTCGGTACTACCTTGTTATTGTTGGCATTATTCCTGGCAGGAATAACCATCTTTTCGAGCTTATCCTGGCTGCGGGTGGTGGACGCTACGGGTAAGGCTACGGTTTTAGTTTCTGGATATTTATTCAGGCAGGTACAAATGCTGGTCAGTCTCTACCGACAGCGCTGCAGCCAATCAGAGGCCAAGGCTGCACTGGCGCCTCGGCCTCCGCGTGTCGAGCTTAAAATTCGCAAAAAGCCGCGTATCGAACCGACTATTGATCAAAGTAAGGTCAGTGAACGAGTTCAGCGAGAAAAACAAATACCACTGTTTGAAGGTAAACATAACGGGGACTTACCGCCATTATCCATGCTGGATGATTCTCCACAGGAAGAAGTCGGTTATTCGCACAAGGCATTGGAAGCCATTTCGCGCCAGCTGGAACTCAAGTTGCTGGATTTTGGTGTGGAAGCCGAAGTCAGTGAAGTTCATCCGGGACCTGTCGTCACACGGTTTGAGCTGTTGCTGGCTCCCGGTGTAAAAGTGAGTAAGGTCTCTGCACTGGCCAAAGATCTGGCGCGTTCACTCTCGGTAATCAGTGTACGTATTGTTGAAGTAATTCCGGGTAAGCCATCCGTTGGACTGGAAATACCGAATGAATCCCGAGAAATGGTGCAACTCAGCCAGATACTCCAATCCAGTGAATATGATGAATCATTGTCATCGCTGACTCTGGGTTTGGGTAAAGATATTGGTGGCCGTCCGGTAGTAGTTAACCTTGCGGCTATGCCTCACCTTCTGGTTGCCGGTACGACCGGTTCCGGAAAATCAGTGGCGGTAAACGCGATGCTCCTCAGCTTGCTGTACAAAGCCTCGCCCATGGATGTTCGCTTGATTCTGATCGACCCGAAGATGTTGGAATTGAGTGTATATGAAGGAATTCCGCACTTGCTGACACCCGTTGTTACCGACATGAAAGAAGCGTCCAATGCGTTGCGCTGGTGCGTTGCGGAAATGGAACGACGTTATCAGCTAATGTCCGCGTTGGGTGTACGAAATATTTCAGGCTACAACAGCAAGATCAAGGATGCGATTGATCATGGCTCGCCAATACTGGATCCGCTGTTTTCAGCCGAAGACGAGTTATCTCCCAACGTGGAGCCACAGGAGCTGACCAAGCTTCCAGTGATTGTCATTGTTGTAGATGAATTTGCAGATATGATGATGGTGGTTGGCAAGAAAGTGGAAGAGCTGATTGCACGTTTGGCTCAAAAGGCTCGCGCTGCGGGAATACATCTCGTGCTGGCTACACAACGACCATCAGTTGATGTCATAACCGGTTTAATTAAAGCCAATATTCCTTCACGAATCGCGTTCCAGGTATCGTCAAAAGTGGATTCGCGCACCATTCTCGATCAGATGGGAGCAGAACAACTGCTTGGTCATGGTGATATGTTGTATTTGCCCCCCGGAACATCCATTCCTGAACGTGTACATGGCGCATTTGTGTCAGATCAGGAGGTCCATAAGGTCTGCAATTTCTTGCGCGAAAAAGGTGGTGAACCCAACTACCTGGAAGAAATATTACAGGAGCCTAGTATGGGTGGAGATTCGATTCCAGGTCTGGAGCCCATTCAGCCAGATAATGACTTTGATCCGCTGTACGATCAGGCCGTAGCCATTGTGACCGAGACACGTAAGGCGTCGATATCCTATGTTCAAAGACGTCTGAAGATTGGCTACAATCGTGCCGCCCGCATGGTTGAGGAAATGGAGTCCAGTGGAGTGGTTTCTGCAGTTCAGTCCAATGGCACGCGGGAAGTATTGGCTCCGCCGCCTCCAAAATAGCGGTATAGTCTCTCCAGAACCAATTCGGTTTCTGGTTATCCAATAAATATTCTCAGGATTGTGTGAAACCTATGCGTTTAATGCTCCGCTTGCTGTTACTGTTGCCTATTTGCTGCACTCCATCATTTGCCCAGTCCCCGGCAGAACAGGCGCTTTATGACATCCTTAAATCGACCGATAGTCTTCAGGCCAATTTTTTTCAGCAGGTCTTGAGCGCGGATGGAGAGATACTGCAGGAAGCGACAGGTACGTTGGAGCTAAAAAAGCCGGGAAGATTTCGCTGGCACTATGGGGCGCCGTATTCCCAGCACATTGTTGCTGATGGCAAGAACCTCTGGATGCTGGATCTGGAATTGGCACAAGCCACGGTACAGCCACTGGAAGATGCGCTGGGCAGTGCGCCCATAATTTTGCTTACTGAGTTACGTCCATTAGCGGAAGATTTTGAGATCAGGGGAATGCCGGATGAATTCGGTCTGCGCTGGATAGCGCTGGTCCCGCGCATACGGGATACGGAATTCTATCGAGTCGAGTTAGGACTTGATGGTAACTCCATTATTGAAATGAAGTTGCATGATCATTTTGACCAGCAAACCATTATTCGATTTTCGCAGTTGCAAACCAACATCAATATTCCGGACGCACGTTTTAAATTTAACATCCCTGACGGAGTTGATGTCATAGGCACAGCGCGCTAACGTAGCGCCATGTCTGCTACTTCCGATTTATTTTCCGAGCAGGACGAGCATTATCGTCCGTTGGCAGATCGTATGCGTCCCAGGCGGGTGGACGAATTTGTTGGGCAGTCCCACTTGCTGAATGAACATTCTCCATTACGAAAGGCACTGGATTCGGGGCGGCCACACTCAATGGTGCTATGGGGTCCACCCGGAACCGGGAAAACCACGATCGCTCAGTTAATATCCGCGCATTGCGAAGTACCCTTCCTATCTATCTCGGCAGTGTTAAGTGGCGTTAAGGAAATTCGAAATGCAATTGAACAGGCCAGGCAAAACCAGGCTGCGCAGCATGCCACTACCGTATTGTTCGTGGATGAAGTACATCGTTTTAATAAGTCCCAGCAGGATGCATTTTTACCCCATATCGAAAATGGGACCATTTGTTTCATTGGCGCGACAACTGAAAATCCATCTTTCGAACTAAATAATGCTCTATTGTCACGGCTGCGTACGTATGTGTTGAAACGCTTACAAAATGATGACATTGCGAAGTGTATTCAAGACGCCGTAAACGATACTGAACGTGGGCTGGGAAATTTACATATTGAAATGCAGCAGTCGGTTATTAATATATTGGCGAGTGCAGCCGATGGAGATGCGCGCCGCGCATTAACCATGCTAGAGGTTGCGAGTGACTTGGCGTCTGAGCACAATCAGCAACGGGTTATTGATGAATCGATTATTGAGCAGGTAACGCAAGGCAGTTTGCGTCGATTTGATAACAAGGGTGAATATTTTTACGATTTGATATCGGCTTTGCATAAATCGGTGCGTGGAACCGATCCGGATGCTTCACTCTACTGGTATTGTCGAATGCTCGATGGTGGTTGTGATCCTTTGTATATCGCACGTCGCGTTGTGCGCATTGCATCTGAGGATATTGGAAACGCAGATCCTCGAGCATTACAAATTGCGCTCAATGCATGGGATACGTTTGTGCGTCTCGGTAGTCCGGAAGGCGAACTTGCCATCGCACATGCTGTTGTCTATCTTGCGTGTGCTCCCAAGAGCAATGCGGTATACAGTGCATACAAGCAGGCGATGTCAGATGCCAAACAGAAAGGCACACTGGAGGTTCCAATGCATTTGCGTAACGCGCCGACCCAGTTGATGAAAGAACTGGATTACGGTAAAGACTATCGCTATGCGCATGATGAAGAAAATGCCTATGCAGCAGGTGAAAACTACTTTCCAGACGAGCTTTGTGGTACAAGATATTATGCTCCGGTTGAGCGAGGCCTGGAAATTCGAATCAAGGAAATGTTGCAACGATTACGAAATAATTAACTGAATATAAACACACGAGAATAGTTATGTCAGAAGAGCTGAAACTTTCGAAAACATTGATCGAAAACGTTATGGGCGTATTGGTCGAAACAGACAATCGCGCCAAAGATCCGTTTATAGCCAGTCAATATTTGTCTGCAGTTGCTGGGTATATGGTAGGCACTTCCGCGATTCCGGATCGAGACAAAAAGGAAATTGTCGATGAACTTTGCTCATTTATGCATCATGTATATCAGGATGTTTCTAAACCACGACCATCTGCACCGGTCGCGCCACCAGGGCAGGCGTTTGGTATCTGGAAGCCTGGAGACAGCTAATTAAACGCATTATTGTTAGAAATCTTGTAATCGCCGCTGTGCCATGGATGGTTTTATCCGGATTAGCAGGGGCAGAAGAAATTAACTATGCGGAGAAACTCATTGGGAAATGGGGGTATCTGGAAAAATCCGATGGTAGTTATTGGGGGTATGATGAGTACTTTGAGGATGGCACAGTGCATGCGTGGGGTGTAAATCCGGAAACCAATCAAAGCTGGGAGATTTGGGGAACGGTAAAGATTGTTGATAATGTAAGTTGTTCAACAACCACTAGAAGTTCCGATCCGAAGGTAATACCCATAGGAGTGACAGTGTGTGATGAGATCGTTTCGATCAATGAGACTTCGCTGATCTGGAAACATGAGGACGGAAATTTAACCATGGTTGATAAAATAACTAACTAATGCCCCGATTGAGGAAGGCACCGTTTGCCAGCCTAAACCATCAAGAAGCCCCTGAATTTTTATTTGATCTCAATCGATGGGTCAGTATAATTTTCGCCATAATTAGTTAACCAACAATGAGGAAAGATTGATGGATTCTGAAGCACTCAAGACCATTCTTACGGTGATAATCATGCAAATTCCAGTATTTATAATCGGAATTGCCGTGGCAAGCAGATACCTGTTCTAGACTCAAATTGCAGCATAAAAAAGCCGCTTATTGAGCGGCTTTTTTATTTAAAACATTAAGTTATAAATCAATTTAAAAGTCAATTCTAATCTTTTCGCAAGCGATCTGAAATTGCGATAGGTGAGGGAAATCGCAGCACGATCAGGTACGGAGATACAACAAAAGTAATGATCGTGGTCACATGAATCAAATAGGCTGCCTCATATCCTATAACACCTACATTCAGTGCCAGGGCGCCTAAAAGAATTGAAAATTCACTTAATTGACCGACTCTGAATCCAACCTCGGTGGCCACGGAATTTTCTTCTCCGAAGGTCTTCAATATAAACGCGAAAACAAAGGGCTTAATAGCTAGCGCAATTGCGGCGAGAACTATTGCGGGGTAAATCACTTGGGTGAGCATGGTTAACTGGAAGCTCGCACCAATGGCGAAAAAGAAGATAATCAGGAAGAAATCACGCAGCGGCTTAAGGCTTTCCGCGATAAACAATGAAATTGGTCCCGTTGCGATCGACACCCCTGCGATGAACGCACCTATTTCATGAGAAAGGCCCAGCCATGCCGCCAGCTCTGCCACCCCCACACACCAGCCGATCGCAACGAGAAACACATATTCAAGAATTTTGTCATAGGTTCGAAACAGATAAGACAATACATATTTTTCAACCAGGTGGGCGAATAAAATCAATGTAGGGAATGAAATCAATAGACGCAGCAAGTCTGTTAATCCCGCGTCACTGTTGGTTTGTGAATGCAGAAGTAACAGCATCAGTATCGCAATAATATCCTGTAACAATAAAATGCTGATGATGACCTCGCCAGTATGACGATGATGCAGGACTGTAGTTGGAAGTAGTTTCAGGCCAATAATGGTACTGGAAAATATCATACTGCCCGCGATGACCAGACTGTCCACTGTTGAAAAGCCAAATCCGGATGCGACAACATATCCGACTAACGCAAATACGCATGCACTGGCCACAGTAACGATGGTGGCGTCCTTGATTAATAGAATCAGTTTATGCGGGTTTAAGTTAAGCCCGAGCAGGAAAAGCAGAAACATGATTCCGATGTCGGCAACCTGCTGAATAAATTCCTGATTGGTTACTACGCCAAGTACGGAAGGACCCAGAATGATTCCTAAAACAATATAGGCGACCAGTAACGTTTGGCGTGCATATAATGCAAGGGTTGCAAAAATAGCGGCACCGCTAAAGATAATAAATATCGTTGATATGATTTCGTCGGAGTGATTCATTGTTTACTGGAGATCTACTAATTCCAGCCAGTGTTTAACGGGCATATGGGTGCCATCTTGTAGATATAACTGGCAGCCAATGTTTGCGGTAACGATAATGTCGGGATTGCTTTGTTGAATGTTTTTCAGTTTATTGCTGCGCAATGTCATGGCCATCTCAGGTTGCAATATAGAATAGGTCCCTGCAGAGCCGCAACAAAGGTGTTTGTCTTTAAATGACACGACCTCGTACCCTGAATTTTGCAAGATGGATTCCACCAGACCCGAAAGTTTCTGCCCATGCTGTAAGGTGCAGGGTGGGTGAAATGCGATCGTATTGGTTCTGTTTTCGGAGCGCGTGAATCTATGCGGTAGCAGATATTCACTGGCGTCTTTTGTCATCGCAGAAATCACTTTTGCCTTCTCAGCATACGCGGGGTCATTCGCGAAAACTCGACCATACTCCTTAATCATGCTTCCGCAGCCGCTGGCAGTGACCACAATTGCTGAGCAACCACTTTCAACTTCATTCCACCAATGGTCGATGTTTTGTTTCATAATTTGTTCAGCACGTTCAGGCATACCGTTGTGATAATGAATGGCACCGCAGCAATGGACCTCGGGATGAGTAATCGACTGCTTGCCAAGCCTGGATAAAATATACTCCAGCCTGTTATTAATGTGGGGTGAAGTGACGGATTGCACGCACCCGCTTAGGAGAATCGCCTTTTCGGCATCTGCAGCCGCGATTGTGTTTTTACGGCTCTTGTCGCTGCTTGCGGGCTGAGGGAACGAAACGATGCGAAACCAGGTTGCGATTTTAAAAAGCGGTGCGAAGCGTTTCGGGTAAGGAAAAATCTGGCAGATGAACCATCGTTTTACGCGGGATGCAAGGCTGCGGAGTCCTCTCTTATCCAGTGACTGTTTGCCTTTTTCTGCAAGTTCACCGAATTTTACACCAGAAGGGCACGTGGTCTCACAGCTCAGACAGTTTAAACAGCTATCCAGATGCCGCAACGTAGTATTAGTAACTTCGTTGTCTTCGAACATCTGCTTTATTAAATAGATACGACCTCGTGGTCCGTCAAGTTCATCGCCTGTGATCTGGTGGGTAGGACAGGTTGCGTTACAGAATCCGCAGTGCACACACTTGCGAAGTATTTCATTGATCTGTTGTCCTTCCTGAGTGGCCAGGAACTCGGTTGATAAGTCAGTCTGCATGCATTAACACCAGGAATACATTCGGCCAGGGTTTAATATGCCCTTAGGGTCAAACGCTTTTTTCATGTTTAATTGCAATGATTGTACGCGGGACGATAGCGGTTGGAAGCAATTAGCTGGCTTGTTTTTTGCCCTGTATAAGGTGGCATGTCCGCTCAGGTTTTCGGCCATGCTAAACACGTCATTATGATTCATGTCTGTCTTTAGCCAGCGTAATCCACCGTTCCACTCGAGAGTACATTCTCCATGATCAGCTAAAGATGGACTGTTGCTGGGTATGACGAGTCTCCAGAGTGAATCTGATTTTTTAAAAAAATCGCGTTGTTGTTCTTTGACCGCATGCCAGAATTTTTCGCTTTCTGATACTTGTGTACCTCCAAGAATACTTTTTACCTTGTGCAAAGTGGCTTCGACGCCGGCAATTCGCACGAATAAATGATTGGCTTCAAAATAGGTGCCAGTAATTGGAAGATCTGTTTGCATCCATTCATGCATCCTGGAAACTGCATCGTGTTCGTTACATTCGATTGACAAAGTGATCTCATCCGGTTGAGCCGGAATTACTTTTAAGGAAATCTGCAACATAATGCCAAGCGTTCCAAAAGATCCGCACATCAATCGACTTATGTCATAGCCTGCAACATTCTTCATGACCTGGCCGCCAAAGCGTAGATATTCACCTTTTCCGTTGACGATGTGCGTTCCCAGAACATTGTCGCGCGCTGCTCCCGCATAGGGTCGCCGTGGACCCGAGACTCCACAAGCGATAGTGCCACCGATGGTTGCGTCTGAGCCAAAAGCGGGTGGTTCAAAAGGAAGCATTTGATTATGTTCCGCCAGAACAGATTCAATTTCATGTAACGATGTTCCACATCGTGCGGTGATAAACAGTTCCGAGGGTTCATAATCAATAATCCCTTTATGCGTGCTTACATTAAGAACGGTTCCCACTGGTTCATTTCCGTAGAATAACTTGCTTTGTCCAGCCTGAATGTGCAACGCCTGGCTGGCCTGGTATGCATCAGAAACCGCATCACAAATCTTCGCTGTTATGTCCTGGCCTTGCATGCACTAAAATCGCGGTAGTTCTTTGTGTGGCAGCTCACCACCATGTACATGCATGGCTCCAAACTCTGCACATCGCTGCAGGGTTGGGATGACTTTATCCGGGTTGAACAATCGATGCGGATCAAATGCACGTTTTACTGCTTCAAACTGCTCCAGCTCTGTTCGCTCAAACTGGACACACATCTGATTCAGTTTTTCGATGCCTACACCATGTTCGCCGGTAATGGTGCCACCAACCGCAACACATAATTCCAGAATTTTGCCGCCCAACTGCTCGGCACGCTGAAGGTTATTCTTTTTGTTTGCATCGTAAAGAATGAGCGGATGCAGATTACCGTCGCCGGCATGAAATACATTGGCAACCGGTAAATCATACTGTACGGAAAGTTGCGAGATACTGCGCAGCACTTGTGCCAGATGTTTGCGCGGGATAGTACCGTCCATGCATAGATAATCCGGTGCGAGCTGCCCAATTGCCGGAAACGCGGCTTTGCGTCCTTTCCAGTAAAGTTCCTGTTCGTCTGCATCTTTGGCGCGCGATACAGTATAAGCTTGGTGTTGATTGCAACTTTTTTCCACCTGATCTACTTCCCATTGCAGGGCGTCACCAAAACCATCCAGCTCGCAAAGAAGAATAGCCGCAGCATCGGTTGGGTAACCCGGCTGACAAAAATTCTCGGTTGCGTTGATAACTGCGTTATCCATCATTTCCAGACCCGCAGGAATAACGCCGGCCGCAATGATGGCTGCGACCGCTGCACCCGCATCTTCCACTTGTTGAAATGCGGCGAGAATAATCTCTTTTTGTTTTGGCGTGGGGAGGAGGCGTACTTTCGCCTCGACAATAACACCCAGCATTCCTTCAGAGCCGGTGAGTACTGCCAGGAAATCATAGCCGGGATTGTCATAACAATGACTTCCAACGGTAATTAATTCCCCTTCTATGGAAACAAAGGTCACCTCAAGCAGGTTATGAATCGTTAGACCGTACTTAAGACAGTGTACGCCCCCGGAATTTTCTGCAATATTACCGCCAATGGTGCAGGCAATTTGTGAAGATGGGTCTGGCGCATAATATAGTCCATACTCTGATGCTGCCTCGGAAATGGCTGTGTTTCGAACGCCGGGACCCACTCGAGCATAACGCAAGGCAGGATTAAGCTCGTAAATATCGTTTAATTTCGATAGATTAAGCAAAATTCCATGAGTAATTGGATGGGCGCCGCCAGACAATCCTGTGCCAGCTCCGCGAGTAACAATCGGGATGCGTTTTTGGTTACATCGTTTAATAATATCGATGACCTGCTGTGTGGATTCGGGAAGTAATACGGCGAGGGGAAGAGATTTGTATGCAGTAAACGCGTCGCATTCATAGGGACGCAACTGCTCAATGGTAGCTAGTATATTTGGACTGGGTAAACAATCGGCAAATATGGCGGGAATTTCATTTCTTTGGTGCATGTGCTCAGTAATACAAGATGAATTGTAGTCAGAATACCTTAATTGACACACAGGTGGCTATACGATGACGCTGGCATGGATTGCATTGGGTGGTGGAGTCGGATCAATATTGCGATATATCCTTCATACTCGAATTGATCAACTGCATGCCTATTCGTTTCCAATAGGCGTTCTGATGGTTAATATCATCGGTTCATTTCTGATGGGGTTCCTTGCCTGGGTATTAACCACGCAAATTCACGTGGCTGAAGAGCATCGAGTCGCCATTTTGGTGGGGTTGCTGGGAGGTTTTACAACCTTTTCTACGTTTTCTCATGACACGCTGCATATGATTCTTCAAGGCGAATATTTCTCTGTTGTACTTCATATTGTCTTAAGCGTTGTACTCTGTATCATGGCCGCGGGAGCTGGTTTACTGCTGGCCAAATCGTTGTAGACGAAATACTAAACACTCAAAAATTACTTATGTTAGATCCCAAACTATTACGTGGTGAAGTCGATGATGTTGCCGAACAGTTACGTCGAAAAGGTTTTGAGCTGGACAAAGACTACTTTGTGAGTCTTGAAGAACAGCGTAAATCATTGCAAGTGGAAACGCAGGAATTGCAGAATGTTCGCAATCAACGTTCCAAGGCGATCGGGGCTGCTAAATCGCGTGGTGAAGACATCGTTCCTTTACGGCAGGAGATGGATGAACTTGCGACGCGTCTAAAGGCAAAAGGACAACGGCTGCAGCAAATCCAAACGGATCTGGATAACTGGCTAAAAGGCATACCTAATATTCCTGATGAAAGCGTGCCGGCAGGTGGTAGTGAAGAAGATAATGTTTTTGTCCGCTCCTGGGGAGAGCCGCCAAAGTTTGATTTTGAAGTCCGCGATCACGTGGCGTTGGGGGAAGGACTGCAGCAACTGGATTTCGAAACCGCCGCAAAAATTACAGGTTCCCGTTTTGTGGTAATGCAACATGATGTAGCGCGATTACATCGTGCACTTATTCAGTTCATGCTCGATATGCATACGCGTGCGCATGGATATACCGAAGTCTACGTGCCTTATATCGTGAACAGTGACAGCCTGTTGGGTACCGGGCAGTTGCCAAAGTTTAAGGACGATCTGTTTCAGCTCGATACCGAGTCAGAATATTTTCTCATTCCAACGGCAGAGGTGCCGGTTACGAACATCTGGCGAGATCAGATCGCAAATAGTGAGCAGCTTCCTATTAAATACGTCTGTCATACACCCTGTTTTCGTTCCGAGGCCGGATCATACGGTAAGGATACGCGTGGCATGATTCGTCAACATCAATTTGAAAAAGTTGAGTTAGTACAGTTCGTACACCCGGATCATTCCTGGTCGGCACTGGAAGAATTGACCGGTCATGCCGAGGCAGTATTGCAGGCATTACATTTGCCCTACAGGGTAGTCACGCTATGTGGAGGTGATCTGGGATTTTCGTCTGCCAAGACCTATGACCTCGAAGTATGGTTGCCAGCACAGGACTGTTACCGCGAAATATCTTCCTGTAGCAACTTCCTTGATTTTCAGGCGCGCAGAATGAAGGCTCGATGGAGAGGTAAGGAAGGAAAACCGCAGCTACTGCACACGCTTAACGGCTCTGGCCTGGCAGTTGGGCGCACACTGGTTGCGATATTGGAGAATTATCAGAATGAGGATGGCAGTGTTCGAATCCCTGACGCACTGGCCGGATATATGAACGGAATTCGGGAATTGCGCGCAAACCCTGGTTAATTACTGGGCAAAAAAAAGCCCGCGTGGGTTGGGGCACGCGGACTTGGAACCCGTACTTGCGCACGAGTTTTTGGGGACTCGGTAATTGCCTGCTGTATTGACAGACCTGATAGCAAATTTAATTGAAGCTGAACAAAAATTCAAGAGAATGAGTTCAAATTTAAATGTAAAACATTGTAATTAATCTAAATAGTTCAATTTAGTAAGTATTTATCAATCTAGAATTTCTATTTGTCATAGACAAAATATTCAACAAACTAGTGAACACTATTCCTCGATTTAATCTGATTTATGAACTCCATCGAGCAGCTTAAGGCCCAGTTTGTCCAGGATGGATGTGTTGAGTGGATTGGAATTCGCGAGCAAAAAGGTTCGCAGATCATGGGCTTAATGGAAGTCGAAGCAATTAAGGGTCACGGACTACGTGGCGATAAGGCAGGCAATCGACCCGGGGGAAAACGTCAGGTCACCCTGATTCAGGCAGAGTATCTACCGCTGATCCAGGGTTTTCTTCCCGCAACGAACGTTACCTTGCCAAAATTACGGCGCAACATCGCGGTGTCCGGAATTAATTTAAATGCACTTAAAGATCATATCATTCAGGTGGGCAGTGCCACGCTGGAGGTGACCGGGTTTTGCCATCCATGCAGAAAGCTGGAAGAACAATTAGGAAGGGGAGTATTCAATGCACTTCGAGGTCACGGCGGACTTACCGCAAAGGTGATTGCAAGTGGCAGGATTGAAGTCGGTGATTCGGTGCAGGTAATGAATGTATAGAGTAATGCATCAACCCTGTGGATTTTTTAAAGTGACCCACGCCAGCCAGGTCCAGGCAATGATAAAAGACAGGCCACCAAAAGGAGTAATCCAGCCGATCCAGCGCAGATGGATCGTACTCAAGGCATAAAGACTGCCGCTGAATAACAGAATGCCAATGATCATCAGTCCCGCGATGCGCGAATACGTGCCGGTATTTTGTTTTTGTGCAATTAGTCCAATGGCGATCAATCCCAGCGAATGCCAAAAATGAAATTCACACGCTGTTTTAAAGACGAGCAGATCGGCGGGATTCAGCTGCTGTTTTAGAGCATGCGCGGCGAATGCGCTCAGGGTGATGGATAATGCAGCATTGAAACTGCCGATAGAAATTATTACATTGGAGTGCATAATCAAATGTATCCAGTGAAGAAGGAGAGAGTATAGTGCCCTCGTTTGATGTTGTCTCCGAAGTCGATATGCATGAATTATCGAATGCCGTTGATCAGGCCAATCGTGAAATTGGAAATCGCTATGATTTTAAAGGAACCAACGCCAAGGTTACCGAGAAGGATAGTGTCGTCACTATGGAAGCTCAGGTTGAGTTTCAAATTCGACAGATGTATGAGGTCGTTGCGCAGAGAATGGCAAAGCGTGGAATTGATCTGGATTGCGTGGAGAAAGGAAAATTACACGAAGCGAATAATCGTGCGACACAGGATCTGATTATCAATCAGGGAATCAATGCAGAGATTGGCAAGAAAATTACCAAGGCGATTAAGGAAAGTAAGTTGAAAGTGCAGGCACAAATTCAGGGCGAGAAGGTACGCGTAACTGGAAAGAAGCGGGATGATCTGCAAAATGTAATGCAATTGCTGCGTGAACAGAATCTGGGCGTCCCGTTGCAGTTTGACAATTTTCGGGATTAGAATCTACTGACTTACCAGCCAAACCAGCAGCACAATAAATGCGATCACTCCTGCAAGTGGTAACAGCGCCGCCTGCCAGTCACCGGCTTCCGCTTTCGGGCTGTGTTTCAACATATGTTTTGCTCTTGGCAGTAAAAACACGAGTAGTAAAACCAGAAAAACGGCAGAAGCTACTTTAATCCAATCCATAATTAACTATTAAACATTGCTGAAACAAAAAAGCCCATCAGTGATGTGTGATGGGCTTCTTCGATTAATTGCTTAGAAATTTTGGTCAATTTTAATCTTCACCGCCAAATATACCGAGAATGTGGAGTAGGCTGACGAAAATATTATACAGGCTCAGGTACAGCCCCACGGTTGCCATGACATAATTTGTCTCACCACCGTGAATTATTCGGCTGGTGTCAAACAGAATGAATCCACTCATAACCAGAATGATTGCTGCTGAGACCGCAAGTGATAATGCCGGAATGGCCAAAAAGATATTTGCCACTGCCGCCAAAATCGCAATGATCAAGCCAACGATTAAAAAGCCACCCATGAAGCTGAAATCTCGCCGAGTTGTCAGTACATAGCCGGATAAGGCGAGGAATATAATGCCGGTGCCGCCTAGGGAAGTTGCCACGAGCTCGGATCCGTTTGACAGTGACAGATAGGCATTCAGTACGGGTCCTAACCCGAATCCAAGCAGTCCTGTGATGGCAAAAACGACGCCAATTCCGGCTGCAGACTCCGCGGTACGTGGAAGCACCAGCCAGATCAGACCCAGTGCGCCAAAGGAGCAAACCAGAGAAACCACGTGGCTTACCTGCAGCATCATCGATAGTCCGGCCGTTACTGCACTGAACAACAGGGTCATTGCCAATAGCAGATAGGTGTTTCGCAGAACCTTGTTAATACTTCGAGTAGATACAGCAGTGATCGAAGATTGATAATTTTCCATACGTTAAAGTCCTTTAAATCCTGAAGTTATTTAGTTAAAAGTGTATAAAAACGCGCGACATCTTGCCATAGGTATCGTAATAACCTTTTGCGAGTAGGCTCAAAGCGTAACTCATTATATGGGGGCTTATCGGTTGAAATTCAATGGCTTGGATGAAATAGTCGAAGAGTGGCGGCAATTAATGGCACAAATGTGAGTAGCGGCCATAAAGACCAGCGCAATGGATCTTGTACTGGACAGTATATTCGCAGGCTGCACTAAAATGAGCTTATTGCCCTATAAGAATTTTTATAAAGCGACAGATTCTTGATTCTTCGATCGTTGAGTCGCTGGGTAACTTGTCTTGTATTTCTTTTGCTGGGCCTACGTCAGTGATTTGCCCGTTACTGAGCAGGATAATCGCGTCTGGCTCATAGCCGATTTTTAGTTGTTCACTATCGGTGATGGGCTTATTCGTGTAGGTGACTACGGGCCCTCGAATTGCGGTTATGCTTGCCATGGGTAGTAAGCTTCAGCCTTGCGTTATATAGCCCGATATAAAGAATGTATAACTATGGCGCTACTGTATTTAAATCTTTTTTATCATGCAATCTAAATATTTCGCAAAGTTAAGTACTTGAAATTAATGGGTTAAAATCATGGCCATGGGTTGTAACTTTGTCATTATTTGATGCGTGAAAATTCTATCCAGCAGTTATGAATTAAAGCTAAAGTAGATTCGAATAGGATGCTGGTTACTAATTAACACTATTTAGTCAGTTCGATCAGATTGGCCTGTTCAATTTCAGAGACTATTCATTTCGCCGGGAATTTTTGGGTTCAACTGATAAGGCCAAACCTTAGAGTAATTTGGCAACTGCTAATGTCTCCAAATACGCTGTATTTATTTGATTAATGCAAGTTAACCATCCATTCGCACCCTAATTGTTAACGTCTACCCTGTGGCCTATTTGTATCTACAGCACGCGGCCGATAATTAAGGTTAAGCCTTTCTTTTTAGTAATGCTCGCATAACGAGATATTCAGCGTTCTGTAAATAAATACACAGCCGAAGAAAACGCTCGAGTAATTCATGTTTTAGGAGATATGTTTTGGAAAAACCTAAGTTTCCGCCCAATGAAGATAGCCGATTAGATACGTTGATGGCGCTCAATGTGTTGGATACTCCTCCCGAGGAACGCTTTGACCGTTTGACTAGACTGGCAAGAAACACCTTTGAGGTGCCGATTGCACTTGTGAGCCTGGTCGATAAAGAACGACAATGGTTTAAGTCCAAGGTTGGGCTCGATGCATGTGAAACCTCGCGCGATATTTCGTTTTGTGGCCATGCCATTCTTGGTGATGAAGTTTTTATTGTTTCTGATGCAACGAAAGATATACGATTTGCAGACAACCCTCTGGTAGTAAACGATCCAAAGATCCGATTTTACGCCGGGGTTCCACTCAAATCTATTAGCGGCGAAAATCTCGGTACATTTTGTATCATTGACAGAAAACCCAGAAAATTTAGTCAGGATCAATTTGAGTTGTTGCGTGATCTGGCCTCGATGGCGGAACGCGAATTGGCCATTGTCCATCTGGCAACCGTCGATGATCTCACTAAAATATATAACAGGCGGGGTTTTATGATGATCGCGCAGCGGACCATATCCTTTTGCGATCGCCAAAAACTGCCGGTTTCGTTGGTATACTTCGATTTAAACAATTTTAAACCGATCAATGATAAGTACGGTCACGCAGAAGGTGACAAGGCGCTAATTTTGTTTGCTGATCACTTACGCAACGTCGTTAGGGAAACTGATGTGTATGGGCGAATTGGAGGAGATGAATTTGTGGTGTTGTTTAGCGATACCAGCTTTGATCAAGCTGAGGAAATCGTATCCAGGATTAATCAGTCCCTGGAACAATATACTAGGGAAGAAAATTCACCCTACAAAATTGAATTCTCTCATGGAACCATTGAATACTCATCTGATCAAAACGAATCTGTAAAAGCGTTAATGAAGATGGGCGACGCGTTAATGTACGAACGTAAAAAGCGAAAGAAAGATATTGAGGGAACCACCGCTTTTGCCGCTGGGAGAAATAGCGCAGGAGGGTAATCTCTTCGATTATCAATCAACCATAGTAAAATGCACTAAACGAGTTTTTTGACATTGATCCTGTCTCTGAATGTTAAATACACTGGTTGACGATTACAATTCTCTAGTTACATTAATTACGAGGCATCATTAGCACGTTATTTAGAAAAGAATCAGAAAAAATCTTTTTGTTACTCAATTACGAATGCAGTGTAACGTGAAATTTGTATTTCGTTTGACCAAAAATCCTCAGGCAAGCCTGCTTTTTGTTTTATGATAGAAAGAAATTGATGCTTGTCTGAAATGGCTTCCCACACGCTGGGTAACAGAGTGCCTTTATGTCCATTGTAATTTAGCGAGAGTCCATCGATGCCTGGCCGTATTTGTTCGATTAGATTTTCTTCGCTGGTAAACGACAAATCTTCCATCGGACTTAATATCGAAATACAAACTTTGAGTTGATCTAGTTCCGAAGACTGTAATGGCGGGAAGCGAGTGTCGTGAAATGCTGAGACATATGCTGAGTGTGATACGGCATAAACAAGGGGTAATTTTGCTTCGGTCGTCCCTCTGCAACCACGCAATCTTCCATCACATTTTAAGGTTGTGAATGAAGCACTGAAGTTTTGCAATGTTGAGGAATATTGCTGTGCATCAACTTTTAAAGGTTCTCCATGCTTTATCCCAAATTCAATGGTTTCATATGCAATATTTAACAAGTTGTTTTTGTCTTCACCGTTAAATGAGAACATAGGAAATTTTGGCCTCATTAGGTACTAGTTAGTACCTATCATTGTTTGACAGCTAGTTGCACTGGCATACGCTTTGCCCCCCAAGTGCCTGGACTGTTTTCAAAAATTCCTGGGCAAGGCTTACTGCAATTGGGGCACAAACCGTTTTTGTCTAAATTCCATTCAGTAATGACGTGCCAATCTCTGCCAACTAAACGTGTGCCACAATCAACACAATAGGTGCTGGCACCTTTTTCGTCATGAACATTGCCGGTATAAACATAATGTAAACCATTTTCATGTGCGATCTTTCTGGCACGAGCTAGCGTTTGCGTAGGGGTATTTGATTTGTTCGTCATTTTCCAGTCTGGATGGAATGCGGTGAAATGTTG
>CAJIBE010000116.1_pt1 | contig 91319 bp, 88 predicted proteins | sample 9199301 | NCBI WGS metagenome assembly CAJIBE01 (sample SAMEA7708291, study PRJEB35096) | sediment metagenome | biome: marine neritic benthic zone biome [ENVO:01000025]; feature: sediment [ENVO:00002007]; material: shallow marine sediment [ENVO:03000034] sea grass bed [ENVO_01000059] ... | reverse complement strand
TAAAAGTGCTTGCAAAAAACAACATGGCAAATACGAGGTTGATGACAGTGGGTTTCCATTTGATAAATGTGGGGTCGCGCAAAAATAAGGTAGCTCCGCCGAATATTACAAACAGAACAAAAGTAATTGTCTGGTTTTTTTGAAATTCATGGTGTCGTATAGCGTGATTCAGCATCATGATTCCGGAAACCAAGATGGCTGCCAGAGTGGCAAAATAGATGGAATCTGCCTCGAGATTGGGATTGAGGTCAAAGGGAAGGGCCTGGTTAATGGAGTCAATAAATGGAGCGGGCACCATGGTATAAAGCTTATAAGCGACAAAAAAAAGCAGTACGGGCAAAAGCTCGAAGAAAAATGTCATCCTGAGACCTTGTTAATTATTCCCTGATAGGGGCTTAAAGAAAGAAATCGTTGATTAAAACGTGTATTGTAGCGCAATTGTTCGATCCTACCTATTGGGTGCGTGCCTGGCCCGATCTAACTGATAATGAGTCAATATTTTTCAATACATCCTGTTAATCCGCAGGTGCGTTTGATCAAGCGTGCTGTTGAGATGATTCGACAGGGTGCTTTAGTCGCATACCCAACCGACTCCTGCTATGCGTTTGGCTGTCATATTGGTGATAAAAACGCGCTGGATCGAATTCGCCGGATCCGTAAGGTTGATGAAAAGCATAATTTTACTCTGGTTTGCCGGGATCTGTCGGAATTGGGAAATTATGCGTTTGTAGACAATGCAACTTTCCGATTGTTGCGCGCTTATACGCCAGGGCCCTATACATTTATTTTGCGGGCGTCGCGAGAAGTCCCTCGCCGAATGCAGGTTCCTAAACGTAAAACGATAGGCTTGCGAATCCCGGATCACCCCATCGCACAGGCATTGCTGGAGCAGCTGGCTGAGCCATTAATGAGCAGCACCTTAATATTGCCCGGTGATGAAGCCCCAATGACTGACCCTGAAGAAATGCGCTCACGGCTGGAACATTTAGTCGATCTGGTAATCGATGGCGGCTATTGTGGCGTTGAGCCTACAACGGTTGTCGATATGGTTGATGATAGTTATGAAATTTTGCGCCAGGGGAAGGGCAAGTTTGCCCAGAACTGATGTGAATAGCGCTGTTACCGACAACACCGTATAATCTCGCCTGCCAATGGAACTGATTCTGAAGATTGCGTTAATTGCGCCGCCGTTATTGTTGGCGATTACACTCCACGAAGTCGCACATGGATGGACCGCGAGATATTTTGGTGACTCTACTGCGTCTCGGCTTGGCCGCTTAAGTTTAAATCCATTCAGGCACATCGACCCTGTTGGTACAATATTTGTGCCTCTTATGCTTTATTTAACCAGTGGCTTTTTAATTGGTTGGGCAAAGCCAGTGCCTGTAAACATGGCAATGCTACATAGCCCAAAGCGCGATATGGCGTTGGTGGCTGCAGCTGGTCCTGGCTCCAATTTTGTGATGGCGATATTGTGGGCCCTGGTGGCCAAGGTGGCTTTATTGTTTAACATCGGCGTAGTTACGCCGTTGCTTGTAACCATGGCATCGATAGGAATTTTTATTAACCTGATATTAATGGTCCTGAACTTAATTCCGTTTCCTCCACTGGATGGGAGCAAGGTACTGTCGGGAGTACTGCCTGACTATTTGAGTGTTTATATATATAAGATGGAAAGGTATGGAATTTTTATATTTATCGGTATTGTATTATTAGACATTAATTTTGGCCTTGGAATTTTTTCTAACCTGGTCCTTGGGCCTGTAAATCAGCTGTTTAATTCTATAACCCAGTTTTTTGGATTACCGTCAATTTAGCGTGCCCACTACCACCGCCCAAAATCAACGCGTTTTATCCGGCATGCGGCCCACAGGGAAACTGCATCTTGGGCACTATCATGGTGTGCTTAAAAACTGGATCGAATTGCAGCATACACACGAGTGCTATTTTTTTGTTGCAGACTGGCATGCACTGACTACGGAGTATGATCGTAGTGAGCTTATTGCTGATCACGTCACCGATATGGTTATTGACTGGCTGGCTGCTGGAGTCAGTCCGGGTACCTCAACATTGTTCATTCAATCACGTATTCCCGAGCATGCTGAATTGCACTTGCTGCTTTCTATGACAACACCATTGGGATGGCTTGAGCGGGTCCCGAGCTACAAGGATCAGCAGGAGAAATTGAAGGAAAAAGATCTCGCGACGTACGGGTTTCTCGGGTATCCCTTATTGCAGGCTGCTGACATCCTGGTCTATAAGGCAGGTAATGTGCCTGTCGGAGAAGATCAGGTTGCACATGTTGAACTTACACGCGAAATTGCGCGGCGCTTTAACCATATTTATGGCAAAGAGGCTGGATTTGAGGAAAAGGCGGAGAATGCGATCGCCAAGATGGGTAAGAAAAACGCAAAACTCTACAAGAAGCTGCGTAAGAAGTTTCTGGAGAAAGGCGACATGGAGTCGCTGGAGATTGCCCACGCGTTGCTGGATTCACAACAGAATATCTCTCTGGGTGATCGGGAACGCCTGTTTGGATTTCTGGAGGGCGGCGGCAAGATTATCTTGCCGGAACCGCATGCTCTGCTAACTGAGGCACCCAAAATGCCAGGGCTGGACGGGCAGAAGATGTCCAAGTCCTATGGGAATACCATTTCATTGCGTGAAGATCTTAGCGAGGTTGAAAAAAAGCTGCGCACCATGCCAACCGATCCTGCGCGCGTGCGCCGCACTGATCCGGGTGATCCTGCGAAGTGTCCGGTATGGCAGCTACATCAAGTATACTCGGAACCGAGCATTCAGGATTGGGTCAAACAGGGGTGTAAGAGTGCCGAGATAGGTTGTGTGGAATGTAAACAGCCTGTAATCGAGTCGATTCAGCAGGAATTGAAGCCGATCCAGGAGCGGGCGCAGGAATATGAGCAGGATTTGACGGCAGTGCAGAGTATAATTAACGATGGTTGTGAGCAGGCACGTGACATTGCTCGTGATACACTAGAAGACGTACGCAAAGCCATGGGATTGATGTATCGTTAGCAAACTGATGGAAGAGCAGACTAAATCACCGGCCTCATCGGATGCGGGACAGGCGCAGCAGAATGAAATGCCTTTTGCAGTGGTGCTTGGCGAGCCGGTTACCGTTCCCCCGCAAGATCTTTATATACCGCCAGATGCGCTGGAGGTGTTTCTCGATGCGTTTGAAGGTCCGCTGGACCTGCTTTTATATTTAATCAAGCGCCAAAACCTCGATATCCTGGCATTGCCTGTAGCCAATATTACCGAGCAATACATGGAATATATTGCTTTGATGAAAGAACTGCGCCTGGAGCTTGCCGCCGAGTATCTGGTTATGGCAGCAATGCTGGCAGAAATCAAATCCCGCATGCTGTTGCCGAGCCCGGTGGAGGAGACCGATGAAGAAGATCCACGCGCGGAATTGATTCGACGTCTGCAGGAATATGAGCGTTTTAAAAAGGCTGCAGAGGAGATAGATAATCTCCCCAGGATGGAGCGCGACATACAAGAACTTTCGGTATTGCAGACAGAAGTCGTTGAGGAGAAAAAATTACCCAATGTGGAAATAAAAGATTTGGTGCACGCCTTGCATCAGGTGTTGCGTCGGGTAGAAATGTATTCATCGCACGCGATTCAGCGCGAGCCATTGTCAATTAGGGAACGCATGACACAGGTGTTAAATAGTTTGTCGGTTGATGACTTCGTAGAGTTCGGAAGCCTTTTTCGTAAAGAAGAAGGTCGCGGAGGTGTTATTGTGACCTTTATTGCAATACTGGAGTTACTTAAAGATCAAGTTATTGAGATCGTTCAATCTGAAATTTATGCGCCAATTTACATTAAGCCTGCTAGTCAGGGAGTTGGGGGAGGAGTGAATACTGATGAAGTTTGAGCAGCTAAAGAATATTGTAGAAGCAGCGCTGCTTGCAGCCGACTCTCCGTTGACTCCTGAGCTGCTGTTACGACTTTTTTCGGATGACAAGGAGCAGCCGACGCGAGATGAGATTAAGAAGGTGCTGGGCCAGTTACAGGCAGAATGTAGTGAGCGTGGTTTTGAACTGAAAAAAGTGGCCAGCGGTTATCGTTACCAAACTCGTGTAGAAATGCAACCGTGGGTGTCGAAGCTGCGTTCGGAAAAACCGCCTCGCTATTCCAGAGCATTTTTGGAGACATTAGCGCTGATTGTTTATCGACAACCCATAACGCGGGCAGAGATTGAAGCTGTGCGTGGTGTTTCCGTTAGCAGCAGTATATTTAAAGTGTTGCTGGAAAGGGAATGGGTAAAAATTGTTGGTCATAAAGAAGTCCCGGGCCGTCCCGCGATGTACGGGACTACTCGTAAGTTTCTGGATTACTTTAACCTTAAGACACTAAACGAACTGCCCTCACTTGCGGAAATTAAAGATCTGGATTCGGTGCATCCTGAATTGGATCTCCTGCCGCAGAAAGAGCAAAAGGCACCCGTGCAACTGGAAGTCATTGAAGGTGGTGTGGAAACTCGCCACTAGAACCCTTCAAGTGGCTTGGTTATTATTTTACCCGGCAATTATTTTCTTTGTAGTTTCTTTTGTTGCTGCACTTAGCTAAGTGCACATTCAGTATTTTTGGTGAGTATATGGCTGAGCGTTTACATAAAGTGCTCGCTCGTATGGGTGTGGGCTCTAGGCGTGAAATTGAACGCTGGATCAGAGAGGGGCTGGTGCAGGTAGATGGGAAAACTGCAGTCATTGGCCAAACTGCAGAGGGAATTACAAAAGTCGTTGTTAACGGAAACGATATAATACTGAAAAAAAACGTAGCAACCCAAGTATTGCAATATCATAAGCCGGATGACGAAGTTTGTTCTCGCAAGGATCCTGAACAGCGAAAGAGCGTGTACGATCGACTGCCATCGTTGCCGCTAGGTCGCTGGATCGCGATCGGCAGGTTGGATCTGACGACGTCCGGAATTCTTTTATTTACCACTGACGGTGAACTGGCCAATACTCTGATGCATCCCAGTGCTGAGGTGGATAGGGAATATCTGGTTCGTGTTCATGGGAATCTTACTTCGCAAGCCGTTGACCGATTAAGTAATGGGGTGCGTCTTGATGATGGGTGGGCACAGTTTACAGATATTCAACTGCTACGGTCGGGAAAGGGCGCTAATCAGTGGTTACAGGTTGTATTGCAGGAGGGACGCAATCGAGAAGTGAAGCGGATGTTTGAGTCCCAGGGTCTGCAGGTAACACGACTGAAGCGGATACGATTTGGACCTATTGTGCTGGACGAAAAATTGCGCAAAGGTGGGTACCGTCTTCTTTCAGTTAAAGAAATAAAATTGCTTGAAGCTCTTGTGCAGCAACATGCCAAAACAAATTCTACAAGTTGATATTCAGAAGGTTTACCTTGAACTTAGGATGCAGCAGGGAGAGCTGGGGTGGTGGCCAGCCGAAAGTGTTTTTGAAATTTTGGTGGGCGCTGTACTTACTCAAAACACTGCATGGACAAATGTGGAGAAGGCTATTCAGTCGCTTAAGGAAGGAGGGTTGCTATCGCCGCAAGCAATTCTTGGCTGCGAAAATGAAATTCTCGCAAACCGAATTCGATCTTCGGGCTATTTCAACGTAAAAGCAAAACGCTTACGCGCAGTTTGCGAATGGTACGTGTTAAACGGGGAATTTGAGGCCATTAGTCAATGGTCTACTGACCTGTTGCGTGAGTCATTGTTGCAGGTTCATGGCGTAGGACCTGAGACAGCTGATGATATAATTTTGTATGCCTTTAAACGTCCGGTATTTGTTGTCGACGCCTATACCCGAAGAATGTTCAGTCGCCTGGGGTTAACGCAGGCAAAACAGGATTATGAATCACTACGCGCTGTATTTGAAAACAATCTGGAACCTGATGCTCAATTGTTTGGTGATTACCACGCGCATATTGTTGAGCATGCGAAAAATATCTGCAAAGTTAAGCCGAGTTGTACGGAATGCGTGTTGAATCGACTATGTTGTTATAAGGCTTAAGTCGCCTGTAGCATTTAAAAAATAATACACAAGTAATTTATAGCTACTGTTGTGAAGGGAATGGGTGTACTCTGTAACTGGCAGTTTGATGTTTGATTATGCAAGTTATAAATAAGATATATCATGTTACGAGTATTTTTAAAGTCTATCGTCATCACAATAGGCGCATTTTTGTGGTTGGTATTATGTGGTCGTTTATTAGGTCCAGGCGGGATTGTCGCCGGGCTGGCGACCATTTTTATGGTCTCGGTTTTGGTGTTGGCCAGGGTATTTGTAAGACGGCTTGAGAATGTCGAGGGTGGACTGCCGAAATCAATGCAGAATAATAAAAAATAGTAGAAGAAGTTTGGTGTTTCAGTTTACTCAGATGCTGGGAAAGTTTATTGGTATTACATCAGGGGGCGCGGCCACAATCATGTGGATTCAGCTGATGTGGTTTGGTGGCTTTGAATGGTCGCAGCCATTCCCGGTATTTTTTGTGGCGATGGCTATGGTGATTATCTCAATAGCCGTCATCATTGCTTCTCTGCATGGGCATAGTCGCGCACTTTTGTTTTTATTCGTTATTTCATTTTTTCCCATCGGCATTTCCATTTTTACGGCAGAACATTGGATTAGATGGGTGGCTGTAGTGAATATTGGTTATTTGCTGGCTGCCTTGCTTTTGTGGCGTTCAGATCAAACTAAGCAATGAAGGACTGGATTAGTGGCGGTTATTCGTCGGTTTCCAAATGGCACCAAAATGGGGGATCCTCTTTTTCGCATTCGTCGTTAGATGCGGTACCCAGTTTATTTGATAAAAGGACCTTTGCAAATAAAGCCAGTACCAGGAAGAACAGTGAAATAACAAGCGCACTGTAAAGAATTTTATTGTTGGAAGGGTTGCGCAGTTCAATAAGGCGGGTAATCAGCAACAAAACTACTAAGCCGACCACGGCGATAATAACAACTAAGCCCAAGATTAAGGTGTCAATCAAGGTCATGTCATAAAACAGGATGCATCGGTGTTTTTACAGTCTTAATTGTATTCCCGATTATGCTAAATAGAAAGTTGCTTGTATGATGGGTCATGATGTTAAGTCTATTTTGTAGATTGACCCGGTAGTCCCGGTGCTGTCGGGCCCAAGAAAATAAATAAATGGAGGTGTAATTGTCTCTGGAGCCGGGAATTCTGCAGGATTGATGCCAGGATAGTTATGAGTTCGCAAGTCGGTTCTTACTTTGCCAGGGTGTACTCCATTGACACGTATTTTCTGATCCCCATCGAGTTCTTCGGCAAGGGTCGCCAGCAGACTGATTTGCGCGAATTTACTGACACCGTATGCGCCCCAGTATGCTTTGTTGGTTTCGTCAATTGTGAACAGGATGCTTGGGTCAGCGCTTTTTTTAAGTAGCGCCATGCAGGCACGTGAGAGTAAAAACGGTGAATGTAGGTGGAGTGTAATCAGCTTGGACCAAGTCTGTAATTCAATCTGTTGCAATGGGGTCAGTCCACCTACGCGACCTGCATTAATTAATAGCCCATCCAGGCGTCCAAATTCTTTATCGACTGATTGTGCCAGTGTCTGATAGTCTTCCGCGCCCGCAGTTTCCAGATCTATGTTAAGAATGGCCGGTTGCGCGCAGTCAAGCACGGTAATTTCATCGTAGACCTGTTCCAGGCGTTTAAGGTCTTTTGCGACCAGCAATACGGTGGCGCCCAGTCGTGCGCAATCCAAAGCCACTGCCTTGCCGATTCCACGACTGGCTCCCGTAATCATAATCACTCGATCCTGCAAATAATCTGCTGGCGCTTTAAAGTTTTTCAGTTCCATCGGGTGTTATTTTTTGGCCTGTTTTTCTAGTATAGGTACGTCCCTGGTTTTTTTTTCGATCTCATCAATTCGTGGGATCTCTTCTTTTGCCTGTACGCCCATTTCAGTAAATTTGCGTACACCGGGCAGCACCAGACGTTCAAGAGAACCAACGGCCTTATTGTAATTAATGACGCTGTCATCCAGATTTTTTCCTACTTTCTGGAGATGGGAGCTAAATGAGTAAAGGCGTTTGTATAAGTCCTTGGCGAGATCTCGTATGAGCTCCGCATTTTTTGACATGGCAGCTTGCTGCCAGCCGTAGGCTACTGATCGGAGTAAAGCCACTAAGGTAGTTGGCGTGGCCAGTATTACGCTATTGTCAAACGCATCCTCGAGTAAATTGCTGTCGTAATCCAGTGCGGAAGTTAAGAACTGTTCGCCTGGAATAAACAAAATAACAAAATCAGGAGATTGTTTGAACTGTGACCAGTATGTTTTACTGGCCAGTTCTTTCATTCGCTCCCGTACTTTACGTGCATGATGTTTTAGATGCGCTTCCCGTTCATCTGGATTGCTCGCCTGTACTGCGTTCAAGTAGGCATCTAAGGGTGTTTTTGCATCCACAATCAGCTCGCGATGTTCCGGCATCCGCACAATCATATCCGGGCGGATATTCTTGCCCTCTTCAACCTGCTGATGGGATTGTTCTTCGAAGTCGCAGTGATTGACCATGCCAGCGAGCTCCGCCAGCCTTTTAAGTGTCAGTTCTCCCCACTGGCCGCGAACTTCTGGTCTTCGTAACGCCTGCACCAGGTGCTCCGTTTCTGACTGAAGTCCGTGTTGTGCTTCTGTAACCTGTTTTAGCTGCGCAGTGATTGACCCATAGGCTTCTTTGCGTTCTTTTTCTATTTCCGAGATTTGCTTCTCTGTCTTTTGTAACGCTTCGGTAACAGGTTTAATCAGTGTTTCTATCGACTTCTCCTTTTCAGACAGATTTGCTTCAGCCTTAGCATGGAACAGGCCAAGGTTTTGTTTGGCCAGTTGCAGAAATGATTCATTATTTGCGTCTAATGCATGTTTTGATAATGCGCTGAAACTATCGACAAGTTGCGTTCGTGCTTCCTGTAGTGCTTCTATTTTCTGTTTATGCTGAGCCTGTTCTACCTTGAGTTCTGTTTCGAAGGCATTTTTTTCATCATTTAGATCTTGTATAACACTATCAAATCGTGAACGAACGACCACATAGGTAACTAACGTACCTAGTAATGCAGCAATTCCCAGCACAACACCTAGTTGCCAGCTGAGTTCAAGTTCCCACGTCATCTATTTGCTTTGTTAGCTGAATGTATTTAAATAACTCGATAGGTGATGCGATAGAAAAATCTGCACCCCATCGATCTACCTCCAGTCCGGGTTCTATATACCCGTAACTTGCTACGCAAGTATACATCCCCGCTGCGTTTCCCGCATAAATGTCTCTCGGATCATCGCCAATATACATGCTGTAGTTGGGTGAAACTTCAAGCTGTTTGCAGGCATGTAGCAGTGGGTCCGGGTGTGGTTTGCGATGTGAAATCGTATCTCCGCTGACTACACATGCTGCTCTATCCAGTAATGATAATTTTTGTAATAGCGGTTGAGTTAACCAACCCGGCTTATTGGTTACAACTCCCCAAGGTACCTCTTCTTTTTCAATGGTTGTTAACAATTTTTCCATCTCGTCAAAAAGCGTGGTTTCAACGCAGATTGATTCGGCATAGCAATCCAGTAATTTCAGTCGCAGTTTTTCAAAGGCGGAGCCCTCGGTAACTTCCGGGAAGCCCAGTCGCGTCAGTGCAACACTTCCCTGAGACACAATATTCCGTATTTGCTTATAAGGTAGAGGAGGCTTGCTATTTAGTGTGAGCAGCTCATTTAATGCTTTTGCTAAATCTGGTGCTGTATCGAGCAGCGTCCCATCCAAATCAAACAGAACAGCATGAATAGGGACTGGTGGGCTAAGATGTGTCAATGGCTGGTTTTATTTGCGTGAACGAGATAATTAACGCTTACGTCTGTACCTATCCAGTATTTATCTGTTAAAGGATTGTAGCTCATCCCGGAAATGTTTTGCGTTGCAAGTCCGGTGTCTCGTACCCATCGATTCAGTTCCGAGGGTCGAATCAGTTTTTGGTAGTCATGAGTTCCTCTTGGTAACATTTTCAAAATATATTCTGCTCCTATAATCGCGAACAGATAGGCCTTGGGGTTTCTGTTGATTGTGGAGAAGAATACATGACCACCTGGTTTTACCAGCGTTGAGCAAGCCCTGACAATTTTCTCTGGTTGCGGAACATGTTCGAGCATTTCCAGGCAAGTTACGATGTCATAAGAGCCTGGTTCGCGTTCTGCCAAATCTTCTGCGGCGATTAGTTCGTAGTCAATATCGAGTTTACTTTCTTTTGCATGTAATGTAGCGACAGACAGTGGTGCCTTTCCCAAATCAATCCCTTTTACCTGGGCGCCTCGAATCGCCATGCTCTCGGTTAATATGCCGCCACCACATCCAATGTCCAGCACCTTCTTTCCTGAAATGTGCGCGCGTTGGTCAATATATTCCAGGCGTAATGGATTAATGTCGTGGAGTGGTTTGAACTCACTGTTCTGATCCCACCATCGATAGGCGAGATCTTCAAACTTGGCAAGTTCTTCGGGGTCAAAGTTAGGCATATAACTTAATGGTTCTGAATCGTATTGGCCCACTGCTTGGTTTTAGCGATAATTTCATCTTCACTGATTGAAGTCAGGGCTCGATTTCGCAGTAATTGGCGTCCGGCAATGAATACGTCTTCGACTCGACTTCTGTCGGTGCTGTAAACTAGATGGCTATGTACATCGTAAAAAGGTTGTCCTTCTACACTATCACACTGAATCGCTATGATGTCAGCTGATTTGTCGGTTTCCAGTGAACCGGTTTCATCGCCAATTCCCAAAGCTTTTGCCGCATCGATGGTTGCCGCGCGAATAACTTCCTGAGCTGAGAATGCCGTAGCATCCTGACTTACGCCTTTAGCCAGTAAAGCTGCTGTTTTCATTTCAGAGAACATATTCAGATCATCATTGCTCGCACAGCTATCGGTTCCAATCAATACTTTTATGCCACGTTGCAGAAATTCCTTCGTTGGGCAGAATCCGCTGGCCAGTTTTAAATTCGATTCCGGACAATGCAGAACAGTGACTCCGGATGCGGCAATGAGTTCAAATTCTTCGGGGATAATTTGAGTCATATGTGCCGCCAGCAGGTTTGAATTCACTAGGCCCAATTGATTCAGGCGTGAAAGCGGCCGCACTCCGTGTTCTTTTAAGCTGGTTTCTATTTCGCTGATGGTTTCGTGCAGGTGAATATGTACAGGGACATCCAGCTCGTTTGAGTAGCTGCTTATTTTCTTAAATGTATCGTCTGCCACGGTATAGGGTGCGTGAGGAGCAAATACATTATTGATTAGCGGGTCCGATTTATACGTATCAAAAAGAGCCAGGCCTTTTGAAAGATAATCTTCAGGCGAGGATGCATAAATGGTGGGAAACTCAAGCACAATCATGCCAATGACGGCACGAATTCCAATAGTTGAGGCAACACGTGCAGTAACTTCCGGGAAAAAATACATATCATTAAAACAGGTAGTGCCACCGCGCAACATTTCTGCGATGGCCAATTCACTGCCATCGTGTATAAATTTTTCATTTACCCATTTTTGTTCAATTGGCCAGATATGTTCCTGTAACCACTGCATTAACGACATGTCACTGGCAATCCCGCGTAACAATGACATCGGTGAGTGCGTATGGGCATTGATAAGACCGGGCATTAGAATATGATGGTCATACTCAAAATGGTTCTTTGGAGAATATAAATTAATTGCTTCTTTTGTGGGTTGAAGTCCCACAATACGCCCGTTATCGATGGCAATAGAATAATTTTCCAGGACAGTATCATGGGGAATAACCGGCAATACGAATTGGGCGGACAAGAGGGTTTGAATAGGACGCATGTGCTTAAACTTACCTATCTATTTCGCATGCAGCAAGTCAACAACGTAGTAGTGTTACAAACCGATGAGTAAATCGTTACCTGATAGGGCCATTGAATGGCGTGATCAGCAATTGATATTGCTGGATCAAAGACGCTTACCTACCTCTGTGAGTTTTATGCACATAGAATCCGTATCCGACGTGGTTAACGCAATTAAGGATATGGTGGTTCGAGGAGCTCCAGCAATTGGCATAACCGCCGCCTATGGAGTGGTGTTGTCGGCGATTTTCAACCAGCGTTTGGTTCACGCTGAAGCCGTCACGGCAATCGGCCGTGATCTGGACGCCCTGGCACAGGCTCGTCCGACCGCGGTGAACTTGCGCTGGGCATTGCAGCGCATGCGCGCCTGCCTACTTGCAAATAAATTGGACTGGGTCAAAAAACTGGAGCAAGAGGCGGTTACGCTCCATCGTGAAGACATTGCCGCCAACAAGATGATGGCCAGACTAGGGGCGGAGTTCTTGAGTCAGCAGTGCCAGGTGATTACTCACTGCAATGCTGGCGCGCTGGCGACAGGGGGGTATGGAACCGCGCTGGGCGTTATTCGTGCGGCCTTCGCGGAAGACAAACTTGAACAAGTATTTGCTTGTGAGACGCGTCCATGGTTTCAGGGTGCCCGCCTGACCGCGTGGGAATTGGCGCAAGAGCGAATTCCTGTGGAGTTGGTCTGTGATTCTGCTGCAGCCAGTGTATTAAGCCACTATCCCATCGAATGGGTTATTGTTGGTGCGGATCGGGTCGCGGCCAATGGTGATGTTGCCAATAAAATCGGCACGCTGGCGCTGGCTATACTGGCTAGATACCACGGCAAAAAGTTTATGGTAGTGGCACCCACCAGCACTCTTGATCTGGAGACCCCGGATGGTAGTGCAATTGAAATCGAAATTCGCAACAGTGATGAAATCACTCGTGTTGCAGATCAATCCATGACCGCAGATAGTGTGGCGGCATGGAACCCGGTATTCGATATTACGCCCGCCGATTTAGTCGATGTACTAGTCACTGAAAAGGGTGTCATTGAACGACCTGACAGGTCCAAAATTGCGCGTTTACTAAGCGATGATTAGATTTGCGACGTATAATCTGAAAATATCGTAAAAATACCTATAAATCGTATAAGACGCTCTTATTTCGCCTAAGTCCACGTTTTTTCTTGGCCCCTTATAGGGCAAAGCTATGCTATAATTTCCTGCTTAGAAAGATAAGATTTCCCCTCCGTTAATTTAATGGCTTCAATCGCAAAAGAAATCATCAGCGTTAATCTCGAAGACGAGATGCGAAAGTCCTATCTGGACTACGCAATGAGTGTCATTGTAGGTCGCGCTTTGCCGGATGTCCGGGACGGTCTCAAGCCGGTTCATCGACGTACCTTGTTTGCGATGCATGAACTGGGAAATGACTGGAACAAGGCGTATAAAAAATCGGCTCGAGTCGTGGGTGATGTAATTGGTAAGTACCATCCACATGGAGACACTGCGGTTTACGACACGATCGTGCGTATGGCGCAGAATTTTTCCATGCGCTACCCGCTGGTTGATGGGCAGGGAAACTTTGGTTCCGTCGATGGCGATGCCCCCGCCGCGATGCGGTATACCGAAGTCCGCATGTCAAAAATAGCGCATGAAGTGCTCGCTGACCTGGACAAGGAAACTGTTGATTTCATACCCAACTACGACGAGACAGAAAAAGAGCCGTCGGTACTTCCCTCAAGAACTCCAAATTTATTGATCAATGGCTCGTCGGGTATTGCGGTGGGAATGGCCACCAATATCCCGCCACACAATCTTTCTGAAGTAGTCGATGCATGTATTGCCATGATCCAAAATCCTGAATTATCCATTGCTGAAATAATGGATCTGGTTCCTGGTCCTGATTTTCCAACCGCTGCCATAATTAATGGCAAAAAAGGCATTGTTGAGGCCTATCAAACCGGTCGTGGAAGGATCTATATGCGTGCGCGCAGTCAGATTGAAACGGATGAGAAGTCGGGTCGCGAAAGTATTGTCGTGACCGAACTGCCCTATCAGGTGAACAAGGCAAGGCTGATTGAAAAGATCGCCGAGCTGGTCAAGGAAAAGCGGCTTGAAGGAATAGCCCCCGGTGGTTTGAGGGACGAATCGGATAAAGACGGCATGCGTATTGTTATTGAATTGCGTCGTGGCGAAGTTAGTGAAGTCATTTTGAATAATCTTTACCAACACACCCAGATGCAGAGTGTGTTCGGTATCAATATGGTGGCTCTGGTGGATGGTCAGCCGAGATTGCTGAACATCAGACAAGTGCTGCAGGCGTTTTTGCGTCATCGCCGCGATGTAGTAACACGGCGAACAATTTTTGAGTTGCGCAAGGCGCGTGAAAAAGCCCATGTGCTGGAAGGTCAGGCAGTGGCGTTGGCGAATATCGACGATGTGATTGAATTGATTAAAGCATCGCAGAGCCCGGCAGAGGCAAAAAAATCGCTAGTAAGTAAGGGCTGGGCGCCCGGTGCCGTTACTAAGATGCTGGAGCGAACGGGATCCAATTCGTCTCGTCCGGAAAGTCTCGGCGATGAATACGGATTGCGAGACGGAAAGTACTATTTATCCGAAGTTCAGGCTCAGGCAATTCTGGATCTTCGATTGCATCGATTGACCGGGCTGGAGCAGGAAAAAATTGTCAAGGACTATGGTGAGTTGCTGGATGTTATCGCTGAATTGCTGGCAATTTTGCAGAGTCCCGACCGTTTGATGGAGGTTATTCGAGAAGAGTTGCTGGAAGTCAAAGAAAAATTCGGTGATGCGCGCAAGACTGAAATTACTACTACAAAAGTTGATCTTACAATTGAAGATTTAATTCAGGAAGAAGATGTAGTGGTCACATTATCGCATGCTGGTTACGCTAAGGCACAACCACTGGACGTATATCGGGCGCAGCGTCGTGGCGGGCGTGGAAAAGCGGCAACCGCAGTCAAGGAAGAAGATTTTGTGGATAATCTTTTCGTTGCCAATACTCACGACACCATTCTGTGTTTTTCGAGTATAGGAAAGGTATATTGGTTAAAGGTGTACGAGCTCCCGCAGTCAGGACGTAGCTCAAGGGGTAAGCCAATTGTAAATCTATTGCCCTTGCAGGATGGTGAGCGCATTAATGCGATATTGCCGGTTAAAGATTTTGATCAGGATGCTTATGTATTTATGGCGACCACTCATGGCACGGTAAAGAAAACCCCCCTAAAAGATTTTTCGCGACCGCGTGCAAGTGGAATCATCGCGTTGGAATTGCGTCCGCAGGATCATTTAATTGGCGTTAAAATAACCAGTGGTGACAATGATATTGTTTTAGTTGCCAGTACCGGGAAGTCAATACGATTCAGGGAAGAAGATGTGCGGCCAATGGGAAGAAACGCGACCGGTGTGCGAGGCATCAAAGTTGCTGAAGCGCATCGTGTAATCTCGTTGATTTCCATCGCTCCAGACGATAATGAACACCAGGTATTAATCGGAACTCAGTTCGGATTTGGCAAACGTACTCCCGTGCATGATTTTCCGGTGCAGAAGCGTGGCGGTCAGGGCGTTATCGCAATACAAACGACACAGCGAAATGGTGACGTAGTGGGCGCGGTATTGGTGTCAGACGAAGATGAAACGATGTTAATCACTGACCGCGGCACACTGGTACGCACACAGGTGAAAGATATTTCATCGATGGGGCGTAATACTCAAGGTGTTACCCTAATTCGACTGGGTGAGTCCGAACATTTAACTGAGGTTGAAGGTATTCAAACCTTGTCGGAAGATACGGTAGGCGAATCGTCGGAAGAAGACGCTCCAACGTTGCATTAATTGCCAGTTTTTTCCACGGTATCTCCGCACAATCACAGTGAATTCCTGAAAGTTTGATCTTCGCTTGTAACAGCGTGCAGGTTTGGTTTAGTGAAAAATACTATACATTACTTTGGTGCTGGTCCCGCAGCGCTGCCACATGAAGTAAAATTACAAATTCAGACTGATATTGCGAATTACCGGGATACGCAATTATCAATTCTGGAATTAAGTCACCGTTCTCCTGAATTTTCCTCAATCCTGGATCGTGCCACTAATAACTTGCGTGAACTTTATTCTTTGCCGAGTCATTACCATGTTCTTTTTATGCATGGTGGGGCAACAACTCAATTCGATGCGATACCACTTAACTTGCTAGGTTCGGCCACGCGAATGACCTATGTTGATACCGGATTTTGGTCTCGTAAGGCGGCGGAGATTGCAAAAAAATATGGCGATGTTCAGCTGTTAAAAGGGCTAAGCAGCCAAGAGGATGTGGTTTGTTGCTGCGATCCTCGGGGCTGGGAGCTGGATGAAAGAAGTGCCTACGTACATGTTACGCCAAACGAAACCATTGATGGTATTTCGCTGCAGGAGACATTCGATACCGATATCCCCGTGATTGCCGACATGACTTCGTGTCTTTTGATGCAGCCAATGGATATTTCGCAATATGGGATGGTATATGCTGGCGCGCAAAAGACGCTGGGAATAGCAGGATTGGCAGTAGTAATAATTCGGGACGATCTGTTAGAAAGAGTTGCCCGGCAAACGCCATTTTTGTTTCGATATGATGTTCATGTGCGTGAGAGATCGATTGTAAACACGTCACCAGTTTTTGCCTGTTATGTAGCGCAATTGATGCTGGATTGGGTGAAAGAAAAGGGGGGGATTCAATCGATGCATACGCAAGCGCGTGCACGCGCTGCTATTTTATATAATACGATTGATGAAGTGGCGGGGTTAGTCAATAAAATCTGTGTATCCAATCGATCCTGCATAAACGTTGTATTTGACTTCACACAAGAAGAAAAGCTGGCTCAATTTCTTATGCAGGCGCGTGAGCAGGGATTGCTTGGATTAGAAGGGCATCGTTTAGTCGGGGGTGTTAGGGCCAGTATGTATAATGGCACGCCGATGATTGCGGTCGAACACATGAATAAGTTGTTATTACAGGGAGTTTAAATTTAATTCTGGTCGAACTATTTTACTGCAGTTCTTCTGCGATCAAACCACGCATAACTGCCGTCACTGCATGCAATGGGAAAGTCGAGACAATCTAATTTTCTGCGTTCACTTGCAAGTAGCTGATTGGGAATAATAGCGGCCCCTTTATGTTGTCCAGACTCCGTATTCACGCGGGTATTAAGTTCTAATGCGCACAGTGTTATTAAAAGTGTGATGAATATCACAACCCCGCCAAGGACGAAAAAAAATACGAATGTGGCAGACAATAAAAAGGACCATTAGAAACAATAGGTTAGAGCAATAGACCATATAAATTAAAGGAAGTAAAGAGCTGGCTTCAAGCGCCACGATTGTGGCGGTAGGTGATTGAAATTATAGTATTTTTTACTGCTTCCTGGGATTAGCAGGAATAGTATTCACGATACCAGGCCACAAAATTTGCAATTCCGGTATCAATGGTTGTCTCGGGTTTGTAGCCAACATCCTCGACCAGGGCCTCAACATCGGCGTAGGTATCAGGCACGTCACCCAGCTGCAGAGGTAACAGGTTTTGTTCCGCCTTCTTTCCCAGGCAGTCTTCCAGTACCTCAATGTAGTGACGTAACTCCACCGGGTTGTTATTCCCTATATTGTAAAGTCTGTAAGGCGCCAGACTGGTCGCAGGGTCCGGGTGGTTTCCGGACCACTCCTGATTGCTCATCGGAATTTTATCGAGTGTACGTATAACGCCTTCGACAATATCATCGATATAGGTGAAATCGCGTCGGTGATTGCCGTAGTTAAATACATCGATAGGTTTGCCGGCAAGTATGTTTTTGGTGAACAAAAACAACGCCATGTCAGGTCGACCCCAGGGGCCATACACAGTGAAAAATCTAAGACCAGTTGTAGGAATCTGGTAAAGGTGTGAATACGTATGCGCCATCAGCTCATTTGATTTTTTGGTAGCAGCATACAAGCTCACGGGGTGGTCTACGTTGTTGTGAACGGAAAATGGCATATTCGTGTTTGCACCATATACGGAACTACTGGATGCATATACGAGGTGCTCGACATCATTGTGCCGGCATGCCTCAAGAATATTAATAAATCCCTGTATATTGGTATCAATGTAGGCGTACGGATTCTCCAGTGAGTATCGCACTCCAGCCTGTGCCGCAAGATTCACCACGCGCTGAGGTTTATGCTGACGGAAAATTTCTTCTATAGCGGCTCTGTCTTCCAGATTTACGCGTGCTTCGGTGTAATTATCATTCTGAATATTACGTGCCAGGCGAGCTTCCTTTAATGAGACGTCATAGTAGTCATTCATATTATCGATGCCAATTACCTCATCTCCTCTTTCCAGGAGGCGACGTGAAAGTGCACTGCCAATGAATCCTGCTGAACCTGTTACGAGAACTTTCATATCAATTAAAGCCTGAAGTTAAAGACGAGCATCGACTTTCTTTTTAGGGAAGACGTGTTTTACATCGTACAGAATGTGTTTATCGTGACCTAATGCGCGTATCGCTGGCACACCCATTTCTACAAATTCCTTGTGCGCAACTGCAACTATAATAGCGTCGTATGTATTTTTTGTTAATTTGCTGATTGGGTCGATGCCATATTCTTCTTTTGCCTCGGATGGATCCACCCAAGGATCGTAGACATCCACATTTGCATGGTAACTTTCAAATTCCTCAACAATATCTATAACCCTTGTATTGCGTACATCTGGGCAGTTTTCCTTAAATGTAAAACCGAGTATCAGTATATTGGCGCCTACGGTATGAATTTTGTTGCGAGTCATTTGTTTGACTACGCATTCCGCTACATAGGGTCCCATACCATCGTTAATGCGCCGGCCAGAAAGAATCATTTCCGGGTTGTACCCAATGGCTTGCGCCTTATGCGTCAGGTAGTACGGATCGACCCCGATGCAGTGCCCGCCAACGAGTCCTGGGCGAAAGGGAAGAAAATTCCATTTTGTACCTGCTGCCTCCAGTACTTCAATAGTGTCGATTTGCATGCGGTTAAAGATCAGTGCAAGTTCGTTAATTAATGCAATATTTACATCGCGTTGCGTGTTTTCAATGACTTTTGCCGCTTCAGCAACTTTAATACTGCTTGCCTGGTATGTCCCTGCGGTAATAATTGTTGCATAAACTTCATTTACGAAACCGGCAACTTCTAGAGTAGACCCCGACGTTACTTTTTTGATGGTAGGTAGTCTATGTTCTTTATCGCCGGGGTTGATTCGCTCGGGACTATAACCTACGTAGAAATCCTGGTTAAATGAAAGTCCAGATTCCTGCTCAATAATTGGTACGCAAACTTCCTCTGTTGCGCCTGGGTAAACGGTAGACTCGTATACTACGATGGCTCCGTTTGAGATGACCTTGCCTAATGCTGTGGACGCCTTAATCAACGGAGTCAAGTCCGGTTGTTTGTGGTCATCGATTGGCGTGGGGACGGTGACGATGAAAAAATTACAGGCTGCCAATTTTTCCAGGTCGGACGTAAAGCTTAGATTACTTGCTTCGGCCAGTTCTTCGGAATCGACCTCCAAAGTGCGGTCTGTGCCTTTATTTAGCTCGGAAATGCGTTGCTCATTAATATCAAAGCCTAGTGTTTGCAGTTTTTTCCCAAACTCCACTGCAAGTGGGAGGCCGACATAGCCAAGACCAATTACGCCAATTCGTAAGTCATCAATTGAAAGCATGAGAGGAATAAATTTAAAAGTTAGTTTTTATGGCGGATGCACTTTAGCGTAAATGCACCAGATACTTCTATGAACTCGCTAACATCTTTAAAAGTGTAGCATAGTTGTCGATAAGCTACTGGTTTATCAAAAGTTAGATGTACTTCACATATAGTACCGCTTGTTTTCCATCAAAATAAGATCGCAGTTCGTTTAAGTGATGTTTTTCGCGGACAAAAGATTAATTCCGTGTAGACTCGCGTCGCTTATTGGTCAGATTCAAGTTTCGACGGATTAGAGGCCCCTATTGTCATCTATTAGAGTATTTAGCCATCATATAAGCCTGCCATTTTTGCTGTTAGCATTAGTGGAGGCTTGCATATGTTATGTGAGTCTGCCGATAGCTGCCTATATCCGTTTTTATGAAGCAGGAGGCATTGATTTTGCGGTTGAAACGGTAGGATCAATTGGGTTGCGAAGCCTGTTGGTTTCCGCTGTAATTATTATTGTGATGCTTGCGATGGGGCTGTATCAGGCACAAAGGCGAGAAAATATTTGGAACATATTGAATCGTATAACGACTGCCTACATCGTCGCCTCGCTCATTTTGTCTATTACGTTTTACATGTTTCCTGTCGTTTATTTTGGGCGCGGCATGTTTGTAATGACACTGATAATCTCCTATTTGGGAATTATTTCAACACGAGTCGCATTCGAAATCTGGCTCGATCAGCACGCCCTTAATAAAAAGGTGCTGGTACTTGGAGCGGGAAGGAAAGCGGCATGGATCAATGGGTTGCGACGCAAAGCAGATCGCCGTGGAGTAACGATCGTTGGCTACTTCAAGCTCGACCATGAAAACACCTGCGTTAGTGATGATCTTGTCATCACCACCGATCAGCCGCTTGATGAGTTTGTATTGAAAAATGGCATCGAAGAGGTCGTGGTCGCGGTAACTAATCGTCGAAAAAATTTTCCTGCAAATGAGCTTATTAACTGTCGGTTGAGCGGAGTTGACGTTGTAGAATTACCAACGTTTCTAGAGAGACAGATGGCAAAGGTCTACATAGAGCTTCTGGACCCCAGTTGGATCATTTTTTCCAGCGGATTTAGGCAGGGAATGATAAAGGCTGTTGGAGTTCGTGCTCTGGATTTGTTTGCCAGTTTGTTATTGTTGATAGTTACGTTCCCGTTGTTACTTGTTTTCGCACTCGCAATATGGATTGAAGGCGGGGGAAAAGGATCTATTTTTTATACACAGACACGTGTTGGCCAGAATAATGAGAACTTTGAGTTGCTGAAATTTCGCAGTATGCGTGTGAATGCGGAGGCTGGTTCTGGGGCGCAATGGGCAACCAAGAACGATTCAAGAGTTACGCGCGTTGGTAAGATTATGCGAAAGTATAGGGTCGATGAGCTTCCACAGATTATAAATATTCTGAAAGGTGAGATGAGTCTGGTCGGGCCGCGCCCCGAGCGCCCTGAGTTTGTAGGGCAATTATCCGAAAAAATTCCTTTTTATAGTGAAAGGCATCGAGTGAAACCTGGACTAGCGGGTTGGGCGCAGATGCGCTATCCCTATGGTAGTTCCGAAAATGATGCGATAGAGAAGCTTAAGTTCGATCTTTACTATGTAAAAAATAGCAGTTTGATCTTTAATTTGGCTATCCTGATTCAAACAGCAGAAATCGTGCTATGGGGTAAAGGGGCTCGCTAAACTACAGTATTTTGTGAGCCGGCAACTACTTTCAACTTTTCTGCTTCACCTCTTCCCTTCTAAATTTTTACGGTCATGCCGATCCGGCGAGTGAATTCCTCGGTAACTGTTACTTATTGTTAAACAGCCTTTCAATTTTCACGCTAGAGTTCAAATTTGTGGCGGTTATCCCAGTAATTTTGCTCTGTAATCTGTAAAAAGAACAAACCAAGCAAATACAGAGATATATGCAAATCACACTTTGTTTTATGCACATTCAAACTTTTTGCTTATCGGACGAACGTCACAACGAAGGTTGGCGTTTCACGAATACAATTTTGGGTAGATACAGTTTAATTTGGAGACATATATGAATACTCAAGGGCAACAATTTTCACTTTTTTCAATTTTTGTCGCTAGCTTACTAATTGTGGGTTGTTCTTCAGGTCCCGCAGTTACGGAACAGGCGGTTGTAGATGCAGCTGCTACTGCTCCTACCGAGTATCGAATTGGTCCTGGAGACCAGCTTGAAGTTTTTGTTTGGGAGCATCCTGATTTGTCCCTGAATGTTCCGGTTAGACCAGACGGAAGAATTTCTACGCCATTAGTGGAGGACATGGCTGCCGAAGGTAAAACGCCTACTCAATTAGCCGACGATATGGAAGCTCAGTTAGAGAATTTCATTCGAGGCCCTGTGGTAAGCGTGATTGTGCAGGATTTTAAAGGTCAATTCAGCGAGCAGATTCGCGTCGTTGGTCAAGCCGAAAACCCGCAAGCGCTGTCTTTCCGGGAAGGAATTACTCTGTTAGACGTAATGATTGAAGTTGGCGGGTTAACGCAGTTCGCTGCCGGAAACAAAGCCAAGATTGTTCGACGTGATGGCGATACCGAGGCTGAAATTCCTGTACGCCTGTCTGACCTTATGAAAAAAGGAATCATTGCGCAGAACACTGCTATGCGCCCAGGGGATATTCTGATTATTCCTGAGTCAATGTTCTAAAAGATCAAGCATCAGAACGAGAATTATCGATTACAAATAGATAGAAACTGTACTTAGAGTAAAAACGATATGTATAACATAATTTGTCAAATTGAAACTTTTTTACGCGGAATGTGGCGGTTCAATTGGTGGGGAATTGGAGTCTCCTGGATTGTATTTGTCGCTGGGACTCTCCTGGTACTGTCAATGCCGGACCAATACAAAACCAAGTCGAGTTTCTATGTTAAAGGTTACTCTGTAATAGAACCCATTCTACGAGATCTGACTGTACAGTCTGATGTTGCGGAACATGCATACATTCTAAGTGAAGCCATCTTGTCTCGCTCAATCCTTGAAGAATTGGTTCTTGAATCAGGTTTGAGTGAGCGACTTAGTAAAGCCGGTGATATCCAATCTATGGTTGAGCATCTGCAAGCTAATATCAAGATTACGAGTGAACGCGATAATTTGTATGACATCGAATACGTTGATCGTGATCCGCAAGTATCATTCCAGGTGGTTGATCTTCTATTAAATCGATTTTTGAACAAAGTGCTAAGTGGTAAAGTTGCCGATGCTTCAATTGCGGAAGACTTTATTGAAAAGCAGATTTTGATCTACGAGAAAAAGCTGACAGAGTCTGAAGAGAGGTTGGCGGAGTTTAAAAAGCAACACATAGAAGAAATGCCTAGTGCAAATTCGAATTCAATTCAAAAACTGAAATTTGCTCAGGAAGAACTGGACACCGCTCGTATTGAATTGCGAAAAGCGACCGGCAAGCGGAACGAGTTGCGACGTCAAATCAATGGTGAATCGCCTACTGTCGGAATGCTGGGAATTAATTCACCTTCGCAACAGTTGTCTAACCCGATTTCGGCGCAAATTGATCAAATCCAAACTCAAATGAACAAGGATTTGCTGAAATATACTGAGAATCATCCAAAGATACTTGCAGCAAGAAATACGATTTCCCAGCTTCAGCAAAAAATTGAACATAACAAATCAATTCCTGCATCAGAACGTAGTCCAAGTATATACGGTTCAGGTGGCAGCTCTGCGGCTAACGCCAATATCAAGGCTAATCCGATATACCAGTCAGTATTCATAGCGCTACGAAGGGCTGAAACAGAAGTTGCTACGCTGCAAGCTACTGTTAATGAACATTTACGCAAGGTCGCCTCAATGCGCAACTCATTAGATGAAGTTACTGAGGTTGAGGCGGAGTTGGCGAGACTTGATCGTGACTATGGTGTTAACAAGAACCAATACACGGAACTGGTTCGTCGTTTAGAGATGGCGCGTATGTCTCAAGAGGCGGAAAAGAGCGACGATTCTATTAAGTTCCAGATTATCGATTCTCCAATCGTGCCCAAAAGCCCAATTGGTCCGCAACGACCACTGTTTATATCTGCGGTGTTGCTGATGTCGATTGCGATTGGTGCAGCATTTGCATTATTCCTTGATCAGGCGCGACCAGTATTTTTAACAACACATCACTTGAGTCGTGAAACAAGTCTGCCCGTCTACGGTGCGGTTACTCTGAAGTTGACTGAAGAGAAGCTGCGTGCCGAGAGAACTACCATGGCAGCGTTTGTGATGCTGGTGATACTGATGTTCGGGTTTTATTCAATATCGGTAATGAAGCATGAGGCCGGCGCTTCGTTGCTTTCTTCCTACGTAACGAAATAACTATAGTTGGGAAATTATTGTGAGCATTATAGAAAAAGCAGTAAATACAATGGAGTCGGACCCCGCGGTAGACTCTGGCAGAAATATTGGACCAGGGGTAAATGGAAGGTATGGTGCTCCAGGTTCGAATAGGCGACAGGAAGAGAATTATCAGTTAGTTGAACTTGATAAGGTCGGCCTTAAATCGCACGGGGTTAGCTGGGATAAGACATCTCAGACGTTGCAGGAATTTAAACAGATAAAGAGGCCGTTACTAAATAATCTTTTGGCAAATAATAATTTTGATAAAGACGCGCTCGGATCAAACTTTATTGTAGTAACCAGTGCCGTACCTGGTGAGGGGAAAACACATACTTCTCTGAACCTGGCAATGTCTCTGGCATACGAGAAAGATTACGATGTGTTGTTTGTGGATGGAGATACGATTAAGCGAGATGCCAGTCTGGTTTTGGGTCTTGCCGATCGCCCGGGTCTGAACGATTTGCTGAACGATCCCAACGCCTCTACTGACTCGCACGTATTGCAGTCCGATATCAACCGGCTGAAGGTATTGCCAGCGGGGGCCTTTAGCGAGAATTCATTAGAGCTGTTTTCTAGTAATAGAATGCAGGTCATCCTGAAACGCTTGCTCAAGCCTAAGGGGCGAATCGTATTATTTGATGCTCCACCGATGTTAGCTACAGTGGAAGCCGGTGTTTTAACCCAGTTGGCTGGTCAAGTTGTAATCGTGACCGAGGCCGCCAAGACCTCTCAGACGATGATGCATTCAGTGCTGGAGCAGATTCAGTCGGATAAACCGGTCGGTTTAGTCTTAAACAAGAGCAAAAAGGAGCATGGGCAGAATGACTATTCAGCATATTACGGTTATTATAACAAGTAATATTCACTGATATTATGAATTCATGGCCTTCAAACAACGTGGACCTCTTTTAGCGCTACGCTGCGCGGTACTTTTTCTAATTCCAGTCACACTTCTCCCAATCGCCGGTCAGGCGAGATGGGAGATAACACCATTCATCGAAGGCCGAGGCGCCTATACCGATAATATAGAGTTGGTAGAAGATGAAGATAGCGATTTTGTTGCACAGCTTAATCCGGGAATTGCCATCCGTAAGCCGGAAGGAAGACTGCAAGTACAGCTTGATTATCTATTGCAGAATTTCTACTCATTTGAAGACAGTGACCTGAGCTCAGACCACCAGCTGGATTCATTTGGTCGCTATGAGGCCATCGAGGACCATTTTTTCATCGATGCCTACGCAACAATCGTCCAGGTTATACAAGATACAGATGGCACACTATCAAGCAGTAACCTGAACAATACGGGCAATACCACGGATGAGAGAACATTAGGTATCGAGCCTCGATGGCAGCAAAGGCTGGGAGGGATTGCGTTCGGTGAACTCCGGTATCTGTATGAAGATCAACATTTCGATGACGAGACAGCAGGTGATGTGGGCGACGACAGTGACCTCGACAGTAATGATCGTCAACGTTTTACGGCGTTGGTAAGGAACCAGGATCCGGATGCCAATCGCCTGGATTGGGGGGTCCGTTACCAGGACGCAAAAATTAATTTTGATGATGGCGATACAACCGAATTTGAACGTACTCAGCTCGATTTAGGCTATGCCGTCACCTCAAGATATGAAGTCGTAGGTTCGTATGGCTACGAGAATAATGATTTTGAATTCGACCCGAGTGTTGATGATCCGGATGATGACTTCTGGGATGTAGGTTTGATTGCTCAAGTTGGCGAGTTCACCTCGCTGGAAGTGCGCAGAGGGGAGCGGTTTTTTGGAAATACCTGGCTGGGTGACTTGCAGATTGAAGGTGGGAAGTTAAGGCTTAACGCAACGTATGAGGAGGATATCACGGTGGGGTCGAGAAGTGCGTCCGAAACCCGCGATTTTCTGGAAGATCCGATTCGCGTCGAAAGAGATGTACGAGTCGATGAACCCGCTGACCGAAATTCGGTATATGAATCCAAGCGTTGGGATGTAGCTCTTTCATATGAAATCAGTAAAAGCACATTCACAGTGACCGGTTATGATGAAGATCTAGAGTTTTTGGACACACTGGACAAAGAGCAAACAAAAGGGGCCGCATTTTCATGGCTTTGGCAGGTCAGCGGAAAAAGTGCATTAGAATCAATAGTATTCTACGATGAAAATGAATCTGATGATGCCGATGGAACCAGCTCGGAGTCTGACTTTTTGGAACTCAATATTCGCTATATTCGGGCGCTGTCTCCCGATACCGATTTTGACGTCGGTTACACTTATAATGAAGGTGATGATGATGACCCGGGTGGTGATTATGAGGCGAACACTATAGATATGGGTATCGTCCACCGGTTTTAATTGTTTAAACTCAGATGGAAAGCCGGAACTGTGCAGTTGGTCCGGTTAATGTTGTTCCACCATAAGTAAAATAATGCGTTTGTTTAACCATTACCAGGTCTAATTGGTTAAAATCGCAATGAATTTCAAGCCTGTTTCGGCCGAGCGACCAAACGTTGGCGGCATCAAAAACGCAATGACTATTGATGTGGAGGATTATTTTCAGGTCTCCGCCTTTAGTGACAATATTCCCTTTGCCCAATGGCCGCAGCATGATTGCCGCGTTGAGCGCAATATGGGGAAAATTCTGGAGCTATTTGACCAGCATGGAGTAAAAGCCACGTTTTTTACTCTGGGTTGGATCGCACAGAATTATCCTAACGTGGTTAGAAAGATTGTCGATGGTGGGCATGAATTGGCGAGCCATGGTCGAAATCATGTACGTGTATTTCAGCAAACCCCGTCTGAATTTAAAGAAGATATTTCCACGACTAAAAAACTGCTGGAAGATATTGGCGGTGTGGAAGTCAAAGGATACAGGGCGGCCAGTTTTTCCATCGATAATCGTAATTTATGGGCTTACGACTGTCTGGCTGATGCTGGTTACCAATACAGTTCCAGTATATATCCGCTCCAGCATGATCACTACGGAATGCCTGGTGCGCCTCGCTTCAGTTTTTATGTAAATGATACGGGGTTGATCGAAATGCCAATTTCTACTGTCCGCTTAATGAATCGATTATGGCCATCCGGAGGCGGAGGGTATTTTCGATTCTTTCCTTATACGATCTCAAAAAGACTAATTCGGGCAGTGAATGAAAAAGAAAGGCGCAGTGCAATCTTTTATTTGCATCCATGGGAGATTGATCCGGATCAGCCTAAACAGGAAAATTTGCCGTTAAAGACGAAATTCAGGCATTACATTAATTTAAACCATACATATGACCGGCTTGGTAGATTACTGCAAGATTTTAACTGGGACCGTATGGACCAGGTGTATACCGTCTGATTGGCTAACTACTTTTTTCTAAAATACCATGAGTGATATAAATATCTGTCGATGGACTGGCTCAGATGCTAGCGCATGGAATCAGTATGCAGATGACTCAATCGATTCGACATTTTTTCATCTTGCTGAATGGCGTGATATTTTTCAGCGAGTGCTTGGCCACCGTGCATACTATTTGTATGCTGAAAGCAATGGCAATATCGTTGGTATTTTCCCATTGGTTTATGTGAAAAGCCGGTTATTTGGCAGCGCATTAATTTCAGTGCCATTTGGGGTGTATGGTGGATGTTTGGCAGATGATAATGAAACGTATTCCGCGCTAACCAAGTATGCAGTAAATCTTGGAAGTGAACTGAATGTTGATTATGTGGAAGTGAGGGAGAGGGTTGATACTGGCCTGGATTGGCAGTCCAAGGACCTTTACGTTACGTTTAGAAAGACTTTGCTTCCTACCGTAGATGAAAACTTTAAGGCAATTCCTCGTAAACAGCGGGCGATGGTACGAAAAGCGATTGATTACGGGTTGACGTCCACCTGGGACAGTAATATTGATCGGTTTTTTGCGATGTATTCCGAAAGCGTTCGAAATTTAGGTACTCCGGTATTGTCAAAATCTTACTATCAGGCGCTGCTGGATACCTTTGCAGATAAATGCAGCATATTGACCGTACTGAATGATGGAGTGCCAGTATCCAGTGTAATGAATTTTTATTACAAGGATCAGGTGCTTCCATTTTACGGTGGCGGGACGGCGGGAGCGCGCGTTTGCAAAGCTAATGACTTTATGTACTGGGAATTGATGCGCCTGAGTGTAGAGCAAAATATCAAAGTGTTTGATTTTGGTCGTAGTAAGAATGGCGCTGGTTCGTTTCGTTTCAAGAAGCATTGGGGTTTTGAACCAGAGCCCTTGAATTATAAATTCCGGCTTATAAATTCACAGGAAATTCCTAATCTAAGTCCTGTAAATCCCAAATATCAATTGGCCGTAAACGTATGGAAAAAGTTGCCGCTACCCATTAGCCGTTTCATAGGCCCAATTGTGGCTAAAAATCTGGGTTAAATTACTTGTCTGGGTAAATATTTTTCAGCCAAACGGCTGATTATCACAAACCTCGAATTACTTCACATTCCAGCTAATTTTTTATGCGTAATGTTGAGGTATTTCTAATAAACACAGATGGTTATTCGCTAGTATCCCAATGTTCCCTCCAATTTGAGATGGGTCTGGCGTCGAGTTTTCGGATTCAAGTCTGATTCGACATATTTTTCAGAATACAATCTACCAAAACGAACAATGAAAATACTATTTGTTTGTCATCGCTTTCCGTATCCGCCTAACGAGGGAGGCAAGATTCGTGCATTCAATATGATTGCGCACTTGCATAAGCAACATGAAGTCACTGTTGTTTCTTTGGCGGAAACTCGTGCGGAGCAGGAGGCAGTAGGTGGTATAAAACCGTTTTGTACTGAATATTACTGTGAGAAAATTAGTAAACCACTGGCCTGGTTGAAGGCGATACTTTGCCTGTTTACCTTTGTACCATCTTCAATGGGATATTTTCATTCGCAAAAGTTAAAACGGCGTATCCAATATCTTTTGTATAAAAATAAATATGATTTGATATTAGTGCATTGCTCGTCTGTAGCGCATTTCGTTAGGTCCGAAATAAGAACGCCTAAAGTAATCGATTTTTGTGATATGGATTCGCAGAAATGGCTGATATACCGCCGACATAAACCATTTCCATTGTCTTTAGCGTACTGGCTTGAAGGTATCAAGCTGCAACGGGCGGAAAAAATAATTGCTGGCTCATTCGATGGGTCATCTGTGGCAACGGCGTCAGAATTAGAGACGCTTGAAAGTTTTGATGCAAAATCACTTGCTTTTTGTTTTCCAAATGGTGTTGATACCGAATATTTTTTTCCAACACAAGCCAACTATGATCAAAATAGAATTTGTTTCATGGGGAAAATGAATTATTACCCTAATGAAAAATGCATGCTTGAGTTTTGCGAGCGTGTATTTCCAGCGTTAAAAAGAAAGTACCCAGATTTGACGCTAAGCATTATCGGTTCAAACCCAACAAAAAATATTCAGGCGCTGAGTTCTATCGAAGGAGTTGAAGTGACTGGCCGAGTGGACGACGTGCGTCCGTACGTGCAGCAGGCTGCATTAAGTGTTGTACCTCTTACTATTGCAAGGGGGACCCAGAACAAGATTCTTGAATCAATGTCGATGGGTGTGCCAGTTGTGTGTAGTCGAGTGGCTGCACGCGGTATCGATGCTTTGCCGGGCGAGCATGTGTTGGTTGCGGACACAACGGCCGAATACGTGGCCTGTATCAGCCGATTGCTCGATCAATCATCGGAGCGCGCGAGATTCTCCAAAGCCGGTCGTGAACGAATGCTCAGTCACCATAGCTGGGAACATGCAATGCAGGAAATGGACGAAAATTTACTTCGATGTATTCAAGCATCATCTGACACTCATGATCCTGAAATAGAACATGAACAAATAAACAGTACTAAGCCACTATGAAAATTCTTCACGTACTGGATCATTCAATTCCACTGCATAGTGGGTACACATTTCGCACATGTTCGATCCTGAACGAGCAAGCAAAACTGGGTTGGAAAACATCCCATGTAACCAGTATTAAGCAATTAAATGCCGTGGATGCTGAAGAAGTGCATGAAAATTTAAAATTTTATCGTACTCCTGACAAGAATAGTTTTTTGGCAAATATTCCGATAATTAATCAATTGCATGTGATACGCACTTTGCAAAAGCGATTGATTGAAGTTATTGAAAAAGAACGCCCCGACATCATTCACGCGCATTCGCCTTGTCTTAATGGCATAGCTGCAATCATGGCGGCACGAAAATTTTCGCTGCCGGTTGTATATGAGATGCGTGCTTCCTGGGAGGATGCGGCAGTAGAGCATGGAACAACCAGTGAAGGAAGTTTGCGTTATAAACTTACACGTGCATTAGAGACGTTTGTGTTTAAGCGAGTGCATGGGATAACGACTATTTGCAATGGACTTAAAAAAGACATAGCGGCCCGAAAAATTGGTGCTACTCCCATTCAGGTGATTCCAAATGCGGTTAATGCTGAAGAGTTTTCGAATGGCCGCTCTGCCGAAAAGAGTCTGCGAAAGAAATACGGTTTGGGTCAAAGTTATGTGATTGGATTTATTGGTTCATTTTATGCTTATGAAGGTCTGGACTTAATGCTGGAAGCGCTACAAAAAATGCGTGATAGCGATCTGGATATTAAGGCATTGCTGGTTGGAGGCGGGCCCGAAGAGAAGCGGTTGCGAGAGCAAGTGCGACGACTGGGACTCGATGACAAGGTGGTATTCACGGGTCGGGTTCCTCATGAAGAGGTTGATAAATATTACGATCTGATTGACGTTTTGGTGTATCCGCGCTATCCCGCCCGATTAACCGATATTGTGACCCCTTTGAAGCCGCTGGAAGCGATGGCCATGGGAAAAGTTTTTGTTGCATCCGATGTGGGAGGCCATGTGGAAGTGTTACCAGAACGGCTGCATTCTGTTTTGTTCAAAGCGGGCTCAGTAGATGCGCTCGTTAAAGCGCTTGAGTCCACCATCGCGAATAAGCCACTACAAGCACTGTTTTCCGGTTGGGCTCGAAAGCATGTTAAGGCAGAGCGTAGCTGGGCAAAAAGTGTGGCCGGTTACATCCCGCTGTATGAGGAGGCAAAAAACAGGCATGCGGCGCTCTGAAAATGTGAACTGGTTAACAAGCATTTGATGTTAAATACTGCGACGCAGGTTGTAAAAGAATAGTTTGAATTTAAGTACATTGTTTATGTGGAAGCCATGTTAAAAATGATTCTGCGACAAGGGATTGGGCTGCTATCAAGTCAGCGTGCAACAGGGAAGTTGCTTATTTTAACGTACCACAGGGTGTTGGAGAATTATGATCCTGTGATCGATGAAATTGATGCAGATCATTTCAGGCAGCAAATGGAGACCTTGTCAAAGTATTTCAACGTGGTGTCGCTTGCTGAGGGTGTTGAGCGTTTGCAGGCCGGGACTTTAGGCCCAGGAAGTGTTTGCATAACATTTGATGATGGTTACCGCGATAATTATGACGTGGCATTACCCATATTAAGCGCCTTGAATTTGCCCGCGACATTTTTTATTGCGACTGGTTATCTGGGAAACGGAATTATGTGGAATGATGTGATCATAGAATCCATTAGGAAAACATCGTTGCAGTATATTGATTTAAGGGAATTCGGTTTAGACCTTTATGACATTAAAGATGACGAGCAACGCACACGACTAGTTGGGATGTTGTTGGGAATGTGGAAATACAAACCGGTTGAAGAACGTAATTATTTGGCAAAAAAGCTAAATGATCTTGCGCTGGTAAAGTTGGATGAGCGAATTATGATGACCGAGGAAGAGGTATGTGCATTGTCCCGTTCAGGCATGGAGATCGGAGGCCATACTGTAAATCATCCAATATTGACGTGTGCTAATTCTGTTGAAGTCAAAGAAGAATTATCTAATTGTAAATCAACGCTGGAGTCTTTACTTGGCCGAGGCGTCAGATTTTTTGCTTATCCGAATGGCCAGTCAGGAAAGGATTATAACTTGGAACATGCGAATGCAGTCGAGAATGCTGGATTTTGTGCGGCGCTCACAACGAACAATGGCTGTATCGATAAGAAATCAAATTTGTTTGAATTGCCAAGAGTGAGTATTAATCATATTACTCCGTTCAGATTTGGGAGCTCGTTGGCTAGAGGATACGTTCAATACTGAAGTTAAATTGATTAAAAGTAGAATAGAACTATGCGTGATATAATTGTATTTCTAATAGTGTTTGGCACCATCCCTTTTATTTTGGTACGCCCTTATGTGGGTGTGCTGGTGTGGACCTGGCTGGGTATTATGAATCCACATCGATTGTGTTTTGGTTTTGCTTTTGAATTTCCATTTGCACAAGTCATCGCGATAGTAACTATATTGGCATTTTTTTATTACCGAGAAAAGGCAGCGCCAGTCTCAAGTGCCGTGCTTTATTTTTGGATAATGTTCGTATTGTGGACCGGTGCTACGACGTTATTTGCAGTTTATCCAGAAGCAGCAAATATGGCGTGGGTCGAGTTTATGAAGGTTTCGCTTATGGGGTTCCTGGCCGTAGTTATGACCAGCGATAAGCAGAAACTGCATGCGTACGTATGGGTGGTGGTTTTATCGTTAGGGTTTTATGGGTTGAAAGGCGGATTATTTACATTAGTTACCGGCGGACAATTTCATGTATGGGGCCCCCTCCTTACCTTTATTGCTGATAATAACCATATCGCTCTTGCAATGGTGATGATGCTGCCGTTATTAAGATATTTGCAAGTGCACGCGGGCAGTATTTTAGTCAAGAGGAGCTTGCTAGTACTAATGGGATTAACTGTGTTATCGATATTGGGTACTCAGTCACGGGGTGGTTTCCTGGGCTTGGCAACGATGGGGGCTTTTTTGATACTTAAGAGCAGGCATAAGCTTACCTTTGGAATATTTATATTAGTGTTTATTCCATTATTTCTTACGTTTATGCCTCAAACCTGGCATGATCGCATGGATAGCATTAAGAATTATGAACAAGACGAATCCGCAATGGAGCGGATAAATGCCTGGGGATATGCAATAAACTTTGCTAGGGATAATCCTGTCTTTGGCGGTGGGTTTGACAGCTTTACGGAGGAGCAATTCAAAACGTATGCTCCGGACCCAGATAACTTTAATGGTGCGCATAGTATTTATTTTGAAGTACTAGGTGAGCATGGCTATACGGGTCTTATAATATTCTTGTTATTAGGAGTAGCGCTCCTTAAGCAGACCAACTATGTTAGAAAGAAAGCAAAACATTATGATGATATGCTTTGGGCGAGTGATCTCGCGGCCATGATTCAGGTGAGTGCCGTGGGTTATGCGATAACTGGGGCTTTCCTGGAGGTGGCTACTTTCGATTTGTATTACATATTAATAACGATGAGCATAGTTACCCATACGTTGCTAGTGAAGCGTATGCGAAATCCAGAGGCTGATCTGTCTAACGAACGTGCATCAGCAGAGGCAGAGGTTGATGGAGTTCAGATTGTAGGAGTAGGGAGGAGACCGGCCTAGTCCGCTTTTACTGGGGCCGTTCGATCTATTTGGTACCATGATTGACGCCAGTAGGCGTGAATCATGGCGCGGCCTAATTAGCAACTGTTTGTAATTTTTAAACCTTGCTGATACGTTGATTAGAAGTGCAAAGTCCTATTTATATGATTTTTTTGATGCTGGTCCCAGTGATCGTGGCGCTGGTGTTTTGGTGGTTTTTCTTTTAAGTCTAGTGAGATTCTAATCACAATGGGTGTTCAGCCAAAGTTCTAATACTGCCAGTACCCAAACAAAGGTTCCATAATAGGCGGCATGGTCAGAGCGATGCTTATTAATTAAGTCATCAATAAATTTGTCTTGAAACATACCACGTGTCTTTAGTTGCGTTAGCGCATCATAGACTTTGTTCTGTAAGCGAACGTCTTTTTTCAACCACACGCCAAATGGAAGGCCAAAACCATGTTTAGGTTTGGCAATAATTTCTGGTGGCAAAAAGTCGCTGTAAGTATCTTTGTAAAAAGACCGTAATTTTAATCCTTTAATCTTCATTCGCGAAGGAACCTTGGTAGAGCTGTCTACCACGCGGTTATCTAAAAAAGGATATGAGACCTCCACACCTGCGGCGTGGCACATAGTATTGACTTTGCGAATATCATTGTCGGCTAGTGTGAATTTCCAGTCCAGATAAAGCATTTTATTTAACAATGACGCGTCTTGAATTTCATTATACGTCTCACTTAGTAATGATATTGGTTGTTGACAATCGATTTCTGCTAAATAGTGGGCATCAAAAATGGTTTCCGATGGCCTTGCATGAAGAATATTATAGGTTTGCATGCGCATGGGCATTGAAATTTTTGCCTGCTTTATATAACTATTCGCTTTCTTTATCCCGGGAATAACTGCAGCTGCTGAATTAAGAAAAACTGGTTCAAGTAGCATGGCTCGCAGCCATTTTGGGGCCTTATTATATAAATCGAACAGCTTTTGCGTTGTATATCTTTCGTTGCCTCCAAATAATTCATCTCCGCCATCTCCGCCTAGCAGGCAATGAACACCATTTTGTTTGGCAAGTTGTGCCGCAGCGAAAGTTGGTACCACAGAAGAGTTGCCAAATGGCTCTTCATAAATTTTTGGGATTTTATCAATCAGGCTTAATACGTCATCAAAATTCACATAGTACTGGTAATGCTTATTACCAAATTCGCGAACAGCAATTTTGGCGTATTCCATTTCATCGTAGCCCTGCTCTTCGAAACCAATGGAAAACACAGGTGCATCAGAAGGATGATGTTTTTTTAGCAGGCCTGCTAATGTTGAGCTATCTGTGCCTCCACTAAGGAATGCACCAGTTTCTTGGCTGGCGGAAAGGTCCTGCATGGTTGAATCAAGGGAAGCCTTTACATTTTGCTTAAGCTGTTCTGTAGAATTGTGGTTTTGCTCGCTGAATGTTGGCCTCCAGTAGCAATCCTTTGAAAGCGACCCATTTTTAAATATTAATACTTCAGCCGGTTTGAGTTTGTATATGTCTCTAAAAATAGTATTAGGACTAGGGATGCAGTGAAAATAAAAATAATTATAAATGGACTGCGGGTGTATATTTCTCGGCACAATCGGCAGCTGGCTCAAAGCTTGAAGCGAGGTGCTAAATAGTAATTGCTTGTCTGTTGTGAAATAGTGCATTTGCTCAATGCCCATACGGTCGATCGATAGCAATGTGATTTGTTTGCGGGTATCAAACAAGGCTAACGAGAAACTACCGTTTAGATCATTTAGAAACTGATATCCATGTTTTTTATAGCTGGCAATTAACCGGTCTAGTGTTTCTTTGGAAACAAGTTCAAATGAGGCGGGTGATGAGCTGCTTATGCTGGGCTTTCCGGAAAGAACTAGAGAAATTTCTTCGTTATGGTGCATGATAATTTGATTATTGTTGCTCGGGAAACCAATTAAGTTATTCCACGGATTGGATTCGAGTTGGATGGTGTCCCAACCATTTTGCCGTACGTGGTTTAGACATTTGGAATGTAGATCCTGACAGCTGGCTGTCCATCCAGTGAATTTTGGATGCTTCATAATTGGATGATTTTAAATATTTGAGTTGTGGTTGAATTCAATTAATTGCTAGCAAATAAATTTACAATAACCGCTCAGCATGGAAATTCGAAATTCGTGCAATATATTGTTTACGATATCATGACTTTCTTTGTGGTGATGTGCAGTATTGTCGAAAATCGGACACTTTTCGTCTGATAGTCACTATTTGTGCAGTGATTGCTTTTTAGTGGCATGCTTTATCGGGCATTAAGCGCCTTAATTTTTAAGTGTAATTTTTGCTAAAAGTATGATCTGTTTCACGTAATAATCAGTCAAGCTGCTGGATTGGTCGATGAATAGATTATTACGAACCATTATAATTAAGTCTCTAGTATTAATTGTTATCCTAACATCAGGTGGGAATCGGTCATGAATCTTCGACATAAATTTGGTGCGTGTTTTTGTGGTTTTATCTTGTTGTTATTTTCATCTTTAGTCTCTGCGAGCGAGGCGAATAAAGATAAAGACTACGCCAAACGTTTGCAATGTGGATCAATGGCGCATAGCTCTGTTGGATTCGGTCCGTTTGATTACACGAATTATGAACATTTTAGTCAAATACTACCTACCGTAGAGCTACACCATTTTAATTCTAATGTGCAGACATTGAAATCAGGACAAACTGCTTATTCTGCTTTAGGTGATCTGGATTATATTTTGCGCGCGTTTCCAAATCATCACCGAGCATTAGCCGCAGTAGCCAGTTACGAATTCCGGGTGGAGGATTCGAATATCCATCTAGCTCAGCAAGGATTGCCTACTATAGAGTGCTACTTTTGGCACGCGGTTGAGTTTAAACCAGATGATGGTGTGGTACGACTGATTTATGGCTCCTATTTACATAAAAAAGGCATGCTTCAAAAGGCTAGAGTCCAGTACGAGATTGCCCTGGAAATGACCCCGGATTCACCAGAAGTCCATTACAATTTAGGTCTTTTTTATTATGATCTTGGCAATATGGGATTGGCGGTCAAGCATGGTCGTAAAGCATACGAAATCGGTTATCCTCTGCCTGGCCTTAAAGATAAGCTTATTAAAAAGGGCGTTTGGGATAAAATCGTTTCACAGAATTAGTATAATTGCTTAAAATATCTCTTTTCTAACGGGTAAGAACAATGGTCGCATTGGAACAAGTGCTTGATGTGCTGGCAGAGTCGCTTGATGGATCAACGCATATTCACGAAATGAGTGAGGAAGCTCCACTGTTGGGTGCAATTCCGGAATTAGATTCTATGGCTATTGTGGGCATCATCACCTCTATTGAGGAACGATTTGGCATCATCTTCGACGATGATGAGCTGGATGCAGAGATGTTTGAAACCGTTGGAACACTTCGAAGTCAAATAGTCTCCAAAATGGAAAACTAGGATTGTATTCTGTTGACTTTCGTTTTTTATCGACCAGTCAAAACTCCCCACTTTTTTTAGCTCACTACATTCCCGAGATTGGAAATTCTGCGAGCAGTAAAAAGGCAGTAGTTTTCGTTCCCCCATTCGCAGAAGAGTTAAACAGATCCAAAAGAATGTTTGTGTTATGTGCCAGGCAACTGGCCAGTGCAGGTGTGGAATCTGTTTGCTTTGACTATGTGGGCACCGGTGACAGTCATGGTGATTGGGGCTCGTTTGACTTGGCCGATTGGGAGGCGAATTTAATCGGCGTTTGTGAATATTTGCACGATCTCGGCGTCAAAGATATAAGTCTCGTTGCGTTAAGGTTTGGTGCGCTGGTGGCAGCCAATGTGATTGCTGCTGGAGACATTAGAGTTAACAAGTGTGTATTTTGGGATCCGGTTGAAAATGGCGAAGTATATATCAGGCAGCTTATTCGATTAAAGATTGCAGCTGCTATGGCAGAGCAAGCGCAAAAAATTAGCACTAAAGATGTTCTTGCGAGCATTGAGGAGCATGGATTCGTTGAAATAGCAGGTTACTCGCTAACAGGTCCCTTGATTGATTCGATCAAGGCTACGAAACTTGCGGATACCATTGAGACAGTTTCTGATTTGACGAAGCTACACTGGATCTCTTTAAGCGGTAAAAATCAGACAAGTGAGCACTCAACTCTGCCTGTAAGTGTGCCAAGTAAGCTTGCGGATCAAGTATCAATGCATCGTGTTAACGATACACGTTTTTGGATGCAGCAAGAGGTGACCATTGCTCCCATTTTGCTGCAGCAAACCACAGAGCTTTTTACTGATGCCGAGTAATATATCCGAACAACCCGTTGCGTTTTCAATCAATGGGTATGATTTGTATGGTGTCTTCTCGATTCCTGAAAAGAAGTTTCGTTCTGCAGTCATAATTGTTGTTGGTGGCCCCCAGTTTCGAGTGGGTAGTCATCGTCAGTTTGTGCTGCTGGCGCGGTACCTGGCAACGAATGGAATTTTGGTATTACGGTTTGACTATAGCGGCATGGGATATAGTGAAGGGCCTTCAAAGGAATTTTATGAGATTGATGAGGATATTTCAGCAGCGGTGGATCTATTGCAGGAACAATTCCCGTCAATAGATAGCATTTATTTATGGGGGCTGTGCGATGCTGCTTCTGCAGTGGCATTTTTTGCTCATAGCGATAAACGCGTGAGTGGTGTGGTGCTACTTAATCCCTGGGTTCGAGGTGAGGCATCCCATTCCAGAACTCTTTTGTCGACGTATTACCTGGGTCGTCTATTCAGTTTAGAAGCCTGGAAAGAACTTTTAAAATCACCAAAGAGGATTGTACGATCTGTATTTTCGTTTACTAATGTGATTGCCAGAGTAATGAAATCAAAGTTTCAGGCCAAACCAGAAAGAGAGCACTTAGAGCTAAGTGTCGAAGACCGGTCAAATAATATTGGTAGCGCTATGTTAAGTGGATTGTCTGGTTTTGAGGGTAATATTTGTATGATACTCAGTGGAAATGATTTAACCGCCGATGAATTTGACCGGGTCCTGCAAAGCAGTGGCTGGCTGGCCGAAGATAATCATAAGGAGAAGACTGAGATTTATCGAATTGGAGATGCCAATCATACATTTTCTTCAGCGAGTTGGCGTAGGCAAGTGGAAAAAATTACGTTCGACTTTGTTAAGTAAAAATCTCTAGTGGGTGCGGATGGCTTAAAAAGTTAATCGGGCTGGCAGTGTAGCCGTAGGCGCCTGATTGAAATACTGCAACATAATCACCGATTTCTGCTGATGGCAGCTCCATGTCCTGTGCTAGTACGTCTAGTGGCGTACATAATGGGCCCACCACACTTGCCTTTTCTGTTGAGAGGCCAACTTTATTAGCGATGGTTACTGGGTAATTTTTTCTTATTACTTGCCCAAAGTTGCCACTTGCGGCTAGATGATGATGAAGCCCGCCATTTACAATTAGGAAAGTACTGCCGCGAGAAATTTTCTTGTCGATAATTTGAGAAATATAAACTCCGGCTTCGCCAACGATATATCGACCGAGTTCGGTAATAATGGCGGTGTTGGCAAACACATCCGAGTACTGTTCTATCAGGCTGTGTAAATTTGCGCCAATTGGGGTCAGGTCTAATTGCTGTTCGCCTGGAAAATAGGGAATGCCAAATCCGCCGCCAATGTTTAAACGTTTGAGTTCGGTTCCGGTTTGTTCGGCCAGATTCGAAGCCAGTGCGAATGTTTTTGTTTGTGCCTCGATAATTGCTTCGGGCCTCAGATTTTGAGAACCACTAAATATATGTAGGCCTTGAAAGGCCAAGTTTAGGCCCAGTATTTTTTCTATAATACTGGCTGAAATTTCTGCGTCCACTCCAAACTGTTTAGGTCCGCCAGACATTTTCATCCCAGAGGTTTTTAGTTCGAAATCCGGGTTAATGCGTAACGCGACGTTCGGTGTTGTTCCAATCTTGTCCGCCAATTCTACGACGCGGTTCAATTCCGTTTCAGATTCCAGATTAATGGTTATTCCACTTATGATCGCCAGCTCAAGCTCACTTAAACTTTTGCCGGGCCCTGCAAAACTGATTTCCCTGGCGTCCATTCCGCTATCGAGAGCGACTTGAAGCTCTTTGCCGGATGCTACATCCAAACCTTCCACTAGAGGGTGTATAAACTTTACGACATCGGGCATTGGATTGGCTTTTATGGCGTAATGGATATGTATAGTAGCGGGCAAATGCTTTCTTAAATAATCTATTTTACTCTTTATTATATTATGGTCGTAAATATATATAGGTGTGTCAGGATGGTCTTGCGCATAATCAAGAAAGCTTTTTCCACCTATAACCAGGCAATTATTCTTAACCGAGAATAAATCAATTGGTGAGTGATGATGTAAAGGTTGTTTTGCCATTGATTCTTTCTACTTAAAAGTGTTTTCCAGATTCAGGTGCAGTTGTTTACGATCGAACTTTCCATTGGCGTTTCGCGGAATTTCTTTCTGAATAAGAATTTTTTGTGGGATCATATAAGGGGGTAACTGCTTCTTTAATTCCGAAGTTGCCGATTCGCTGATGTTGTCTTTATTGCTGTTACTGGTTGCAACCACAATAATTGCGTGTCCCAATTCTGGATGAGGTATACCCAACGCGACGGCCTCGCTTATATAGTCCAGTTGCAACATGGACTCCTCGATTTCTGTGGGACTGACACGATAACCAGAGGTCTTGATCATTTCATCTGTTCTGCTAACAAAATATAGATATCCATCTTCATCTTTTTTTACCGAGTCGCCAGACCATACCGCAAGTTCCTGCAAGGTGCGCCCATCTCGCATACTTTCTGGTAAGGGTTTATAGCGCTCAGCGGTTTTCTGTGGGTCATTCCAGTAGCCTTGTGCAACAAGGGGACCCCTGTGAACCAACTCGCCTGTTTCACCCGGCTTGCATTCTTCGCCATTGGAATTTATGACAAAAACCTCCGCATTAGGAATCGCTTTTCCCATGGAAGTTGGCCGACTATTTACCTGGTCCGGCGGGAGAAAAGTGGAGCGGAATGCTTCTGTAAGTCCGTACATTAAATAGATATCGGTATTTGGCAATCTTTCCTGTAACAGGGATAAAGTTGTCTGCGGCATGGCACCGCCTGAATTAGTAATGTACCGAAGATTCTCTTGTATCGACTGCGGCCAGTTGAGCTTTGTAATTTGCATCCACAAAGGAGGCACTCCTGCTAGCCCGCTAACGTTATATTTATCAACGGTGTTGATTACATCTTTTGGTAGTAAATAATCCAGAAGAATTACTCTTGCTCCCGAGACCATTGCAGTTGTCATCTGGCTAAACCCATAGTCAAAACTAAACGGAAGTGCCGCCAGAATCCTATCCTGGTCGGTGTTGTTTTGATATTGGGCGACACTTTGTGCGCCAACATGCATGTTGTGATGGGTGAGTACGACCCCTTTGGGTTTTCCGGTGCTGCCTGAGGTGTAGAAAATGGCTGCCAGATCCGATTCGATGATATCTGCGGTTCTATCAGGATGAATGTCAGTGCAAAACTCGCTCCATCGGACTATCGAAATGTCTGCGAACTCTTTTTTGATTTTTGCCGCATCAAAGTCTACAAGAACAATTTTAGTCACACTTGGACACTGGCCAATAATGTCAGTTAATTGTGCCAGGCGCGCATGTGATGTTACCAGGATGCTGACATCGCAGTCGCATATAATATGTTGTACTTGATTTTCTTTTAGAACGGGATTGATCGGTACAATACATCCGCCGCCTTGTAATGTCCCAAAAAATGCGCAAACGGTTTCTATCTGTTTTGTCAGGTAGATGCCCACTCGGCTGCCTTTCGCTAATCCTGTATGCGCAAAACCGTTGGCAAAGCTCGTAACATGATCACCAAGTTGCTGGTAAGTGATCTTTTCCTGTTTGTACTCCAGGGCCACATAATTCGGGCGATTTTCTACCTGATTACGCAGTGGTGAATGTAATAGGAAGTTCATATTCAGAACTGATAGTGGTTTTTAGTTTGGGTGGTTAATTTTAGCGGATCCAATAACTGGAGTGGGACCATTTAGTATGATTAACTAGTTGTTTTGGTGAATTTGTAACTCATCAATATGCTATTTAGTCAGTACTGTATATCCGCTTGATAATTTTGGGGGCTATAAAATTTTCATATTTCCTTGAGCTACTTGGCACGCACGAATTAAACTGTGTTCGTGTTCATAATCAACTCATGAATGTTTGTAGTATATTGTATCCAGATTCGTTTCACGTAATCGTGAATACAGTCAAAATTTGCGGTTTGGAGTCTGTTTCAGTCTGAATCATTGATTGATTAACCTCACCTATTCTTATGATAAAAGTACATTTAATTGCTGCCGCTCGTCCCAATTTTATGAAGATTGCGCCTTTGTATCATGCCTTGGCAGCGGCTGACTGGGTTGAGCCAATTTTGATACATACGGGACAACACTACGACAAAAATATGTCTGATACGTTTTTTGAAGATTTGCGAATGCCCAGGCCGCATTTTCACTTGAACGTCGGCAGCGGAACCCATGCGGAGCAGACCGGTGGCGTAATGATTGCTTATGAATCTGTGGCACTGGAACACAAGCCGGATTGGATCATTGTAGTGGGCGATGTGAATTCTACTGCCGCCTGCGCAATGGTGGGGGCAAAGTTATGGATACCGGTTGCGCATCTTGAGGCTGGATTGCGCAGCGGCGATAGGCGCATGCCGGAAGAAATAAATCGAGTAATTACTGATCGAATAGCAGATTTGCTGTGGACGCCATCAGAGGACGGTAATGAAAACCTTCGCCGAGAAGGCGTAGAGGATGAGAAGGTGGATTTGGTCGGAAATATTATGATTGACTCTTTCGAAATGATGCGCGCGCAAATTGAAAGTGATATCACTGCTCAAACATTGGGCTTGGCGGGAAAAGATTTTGCCGTCGTTACTATGCATCGACCGTCAAATGTAGATGCTGAAGAGACTTTATCCTTAATTACTAAACAATTGCTTGCTGTGTCGCACGACTGCAGGTTGGTGTTTCCCATTCATCCACGAACACGGCAAAAATTGCTTGAGTTTGGATTGCTTGATGCGTTGGAGAAGGCAAAAACTGTTCTTGTAATCGAACCGCTTGGGTATATCCAATTTATGAATCTCGTAACACAATCGAGAGTGGTAATTACTGACTCGGGAGGAATTCAGGAAGAGACGACTTACCTTGGGATACCGTGTTTGACCTTACGTGAAAACACTGAGCGTCCCATCACAATTACACAGGGGACCAATCGACTTATAAAGGCAATGGATCTGGAAGAGGGTGTACGCAAGGTTCTGGATGGGAAATGGAAGCAGGGCCAGTGTCCTCCACTTTGGGACGGTGCAACCGCGCAAAGGGTGACAGAAAGTCTGAAAAAGAGGTTGTAGAAGATGCTTTTACGGGAGTTGGTAGGCGCGGGTAGGAATTGAACCTCCGACTTCTGCCAAGTGTAAGCAGTGCTCTGCCACTGAGCTACGCGCCTAAATCATCAAATGTACGAAAGACACTGTAGCATCACCTGGTTTTACGGAATGAGGAAGAGTTCAAAACTCGCCAACTTTGTTACACATGTGAATTATCGTGGTTCATCCTCGCCAGGGACCAGATTCCATTTAGGGCCTGGATCTTGAAGGGTACGGGAAATTTTAAATCTTGGGGAGTGTGAGGAGATAGAAATCTGCCAGCTGCTGAAATTTACTGCAATCGCATAACCAATTTTTTTAGCGCCGGCAGACTCATGAGAGCGCACCGAGTTTCGATTGTGTGCATTAATTCTGCTGAGTGAATATCGTATTCCTCGATCCAGCATCCATTCATCAGCGATATCCCACAAGATAGCGAACAGAGGCGTCAGTCGCTTCCGAGGGACGACATAAACGTCAAAATCCCAGACTGCAAAATCAGGAAAAACATAGGTTGCACGAATTTCATCTTCTATGTATTGGGATCTAACCAGCCAGAGACAGCCTAAAAATGTATCTCCTTCTTTGGCTAGAAGACACGTGGCACCCTGCTCAAATCGGGACGCAATGATATTTTTTGGGCGACCAAGTGACTCAAGGATCTCGGAATAATTATCTACCCACTCAAACTGATATCTATCACGTCTGTTTTGAGGTACGCGACTCGTGGTTTTAGCTGGTTGCGCATAAAATAAATAATGATGAAGATCAAATTTTCCGGAGCAGCGAGACAATAACTCTCCGCATATATAGCTGAGCATTGGAGCCGTGCCCAGTTCATTATGCAGCTTTTTTAATCGAATTATCATTTCCAGTTTCAGGTTTAACTCAGTTGCGCATGAATTGGATTCAGCCTGCCAGCAAGTATTTACCTATTTGGATAGCGGTTCATGGGTGAAATGATTAATTGGTCAATTCTGCTGGCTGATATAGCAGCTGTGAATTGCATAAAATTTGTAATTTGTACAACGGTTATCTACTCTAGCATGTCTTTTGTGTCTAGAATGAGTCGGATTTCAAAGGTTATCCGGTTGTTACGAATCTTCAATAGCAACCGGCGAGTCTCAGAGAACAACAATGGTAGATGAGTTAAAGGAACTTCGATCGCGTATCGATCAACTGGATCAACAGTTACTGGAGTTGATATCTGCGCGTGCGCGCTGCGCGTCTGAGGTGGGAGCGATTAAGCGTTCAGATAATGGAGGTGACGGACAGTTTTATCGGCCAGAACGCGAAGCCCAGATTTTGCGACATATAGCAGAGCTGAATACAGGCCCATTATCTGACGATGTGGTGGTGAGATTGTTTCGGGAACTTATGTCTGCGTGTTTGGCGCTTGAGAAACGGTTGAATATTGCTTTCCTGGGTCCAGCTGGAACGTTTACTGAAGAAGCAACCATGAAGCATTTTGGCAATTCAGTGGGTACTGTAGCGATGGCTTCAATTGATGAAGTGTTTCGCGAAGTTGAATCCGGATCGGCGCATTACGGTGTGGTACCAGTTGAAAATTCCACTGAAGGTGTAATTACGCATACATTGGATAACTTCATGCGTTCACCACTTAAGATCGTTGGTGAAGTTGAGTTGCGCATCCACCATTGCCTGCTTTCCCGGATGAATGAGATTAAGGACCTTAAGATTATCTATTCACATCAGCAATCATTGGCACAATGCCGAAAGTGGCTGGATTCAAATTTAAATTCGATTGAGCGAAAAGCGGTGAATAGTAATTCACAGGCAGCGGTTATTGCTGCAAAAGAACAGGGTGCGGCAGCGGTTGCAAGCCGCTCAGCTGCAGAAAAATATGAACTAAATGTACTGGCAAGCAATATTGAGGATATGCCGGAAAATAGCACAAGATTTTTGATTATTGGGGAGAATGGCGCAGATGCCTCAGGCAAGGATAAAACCAGTTTATTGGTGAGTGCGCCAAATAAGGCAGGTGCCTTGCACCGATTGCTTGAGCCATTTGCCAAGAATCAAGTCAGTATGACGCGTATTGAATCGCGCCCATCTCACGGCGCAAATTGGGAATATGTGTTTTTCCTGGATTTGGTGGGACATGTAGACGATCAGCCTTTGCAGAATGCATTGACAGAATTAAAGCAGGAAGCCCAAATGGTTAAAGTGCTGGGTTCATACCCGAAAGCCGTATAGAGAATGAATACGGTACAATCTTATTTATAAAATTTTCTTACGATACATTTAAACATGATCGATACTGTATGCATTATCGGCGTAGGCCTGATAGGTGGTTCACTCGCGAGCGGGCTGCGAAAAGCCGGCTGGTGCAAACGCATATTGGGAATCGATAGCAATAAGCAAGCGATCTCGGACGCAAAGCGCCTGAGCGTAATAGATGATGGATATAAGAGTATAGGCGATTGCCCGGTAGTTCCAGACGTTGTCGTTATTGCAGTCCCTGTGTCACATGTAAAAAATATTTTCACAGAGTTAGTGCCCTGGTTTCAGTCGAGCAAGGCAATCACCGATGTCAGTAGTACCAAGCAAAGTATCGTTGAAGATCTTTCAGCGGTATTTTCAGGTCAAGTTCCAGGTTCCTTTGTTCCCGGGCATCCGATTGCGGGGCGTGAACAGAGCGGAGTTCTTGCTGCGATGGATGATCTGTTCGTCGGCCGTAAGGTAATATTAACGCCTGACGAAAATACGGAACCGGATAGCGTCGCAACTGTAACGGATATGTGGCGTGCAGTAGGTGCAAATGTAGAACACCTGGGAGTGCGCGATCATGACCAGATATTGGCGGCTACTAGCCATTTGCCGCATGCACTGGCATTTACTTTAGTTCACTGCCTTTCGACGCAAACGCATACACCGGAAATTTTTCGATACGCTGCGGGTGGATTCGCCGATTTTACCCGAATTGCTTCCAGTGACCCTAATGTTTGGTGTGACATCTGTCTGGCAAATCGTAATGAATTGTTAAAAGCGATACATGAATTCGAAATGAATATGAAACAATTGTGCGCCAGTCTTGAGGATTCAGATGGTGATGCACTGAAGAACATGTTTCAGAATGCCAAAGATGCACGCGATCAGTTCAGTGGTGACTAAGGCGCATCGCTCCTTCAAGAACTCATCTTTAAGCTGAGAATAAATTGAAGTACATCATAACACCGACAAGAAAGGCGCTGGGTGAGGTTGTCGTGCCCGGCGACAAATCGATTTCGCATCGTGCAATTATGCTGGCTTCAATTGCAGAAGGGGATTCGTATATCCACGGATTTTTGGAGGGGCAGGATTGTCTGGCAACATTAAAAGCCTTCGAACGCATGGGTGTGACAACCAGGCGTAAAAAGCCGGGCCAGTTACTAATTACCGGTGTTGGTAGAAATGGCTTGCGCGAACCGGGCGATGTATTAGATCTTGGGAATTCCGGGACATCCATGCGATTGTTGATGGGACTGCTATGTGCACAAGAGTTTCCACTTACCATGGTTGGTGACAAATCCCTTATGTCACGACCAATGCGTCGCGTATGTGATCCGCTTGTCCAGATGGGGGCAAACATCGACACATCGCCAGATGGCACGCCGCCTGTTCAGCTTTGGCCAGTGAAAAAGCTTAATGGAATTCGCTACGAAATGCCGGTAGCCAGTGCCCAGGTCAAGTCAGCAGTGTTATTGGCTGGTTTGTCGGCGATGGGGGATACACGAATTATAGAATCCATTCCCACGCGGGACCATACAGAACGAATGCTGCGGACACTGGGTTATCCGATTGAATTTGAGCCAGGAAGGGTTTCTATCAGCGGAGGGCATTCATTGCATGGTACTGAGATACATATACCTGCGGACATTTCATCGGCCGCTTTTTTTATTGTGGCGGCGTGCATTGCGGAAGTCGGTGAAGTTACGATGCATAATGTTGGTATGAACCCCACCAGAACGGGCGTGCTGGAAATTCTGCGAGAGATGAATGCTGATTTTGAAGTGCATTCGTCCGCCATGATGGGTGGCGAACCAGTTGCTTCGATTACGGCACGAGCGAGTCAGTTGCAGGGGATTGATGTTCCTCCGGCCCTTGTGCCATCGGCAATCGACGAGTTCCCCATTTTGTGTATTGCGGCAGCCTGTGCGCAAGGAACTACCCGCATTACTGAAGCAAAAGAGCTGCGAGTGAAAGAGAGTGATCGTATCGCGCAAGTAGCGCGAGGATTGCATGCATTAAATATTGATGTTGATGAATTTGAAGATGGACTTACCATTAAGGGCGGTGAAATTTCAGGTGGTGATATCGAATCCTCCGGTGACCACCGAATTGCAATGGCATTTTCCGTTGCAGCTTTTCGAGCCCATGATGAAATTCGGATTAATGATTGTGAAAACGTTGCGACTTCATTTCCTGGTTTCGTCGAATCTGCCCGTTCTGTGGGAATGCAAGTCGACGTCCTGTTTGAATAAATAAATGATGAGTAATAATGAGGTTGTGCCCGTTATAGCAATTGATGGGCCCGCAGGAGTGGGCAAAGGCACGCTGGCCAAACAGCTCGCTACGAGACTGGATTTCCATTACCTCGACAGTGGTGCGGTTTACCGGGCGCTGGCCAGCAAGGCGATTCAGGAGCAGGTGGCAATTGATGATACTGAGGGTTTAGTAAAACTTGCTCGGGATCTGTCGATAAGTTTTCCTGCGTCGGATGCCTATCTGGCCTACTCCGGTGGGGTAGATATCGATGCGCAATTGAGGTCCGAAAGTTGCTCTGGGATGGCGTCCAGAATTGCCAGCCAACCGGAAGTTCGGGCGGAGTTATTAAATGTTCAGCGGTCTTTTCGTCAACCTCCTGGGCTGGTCGGCGATGGACGAGATTTGGGAACAGTGGTGTTTCCGGATGCCCAGGCCAAAATATTCCTCGATGCCAGCTGTGAAGAACGCGCCCAAAGGAGATATAAACAGTTGATTGAACAAGGAATTAGTGCTAGTTTTGACCACCTTTTCGAAAGCATTCGTGAACGTGATGAGCGTGATCGAACTCGAAGTACTGCGCCCTTGGTGGCTGCCAGCGACGCTCGGGTAATAGATTCTACGGAAATGACGATTGAAGCCGTGGTGGAACAGGCGGAAAATTATATTCGAGAATGCTTGAAAAAAACTAACTAAGTATTATTGTCTTTTAACCAACATTTTTTTTAACCAAGCTAAGTTTATGAGCGAGAGTTTTGCCGAATTATTAGAAGAAAGTTTTTCTAACCTAAACATGCAACAGGGTTCTATTGTTGATGGAACCGTCGTTGAAGTCCGAAACGATGTGGTAGTTGTAAATGCCGGATTAAAGTCTGAAGGCATTATCCCAATTGACCAATTCAAAAGTGAACGCGGAGAAGTCAATGTCGCTGTTGGCGATACTGTAGAAGTGGCTCTGGATGCAATTGAGGATGGCTATGGCGAAACGCGATTATCCCGAGAGAAAGCACGCCGGGCGAAGGCGTGGGGTGAACTGGAACGAGTTCACGAATCGGGAGAAACAGTCGCAGGAATCATAACGGGTAAGGTGAAAGGCGGATTTACAGTCGAATTGCCTGATATTCGTGCTTTTCTGCCGGGCTCTCTGGTCGATGTTAGACCCGTACGCGATACGACTTATCTGGAAGGCAAAGAACTCGACTTCAAGGTAATAAAGTTGGACCAAAGACGTAATAACGTCGTTGTATCTCGCCGGGCAGTAGTAGAAACAGAATATAGTGCCGAACGGGAAGAGCTGCTTGAAAATCTCCAGGATGGAAGTGTGGTTAAAGGAATCGTTAAAAACTTGACGGATTATGGCGCGTTTTTGGATCTGGGCGGTGTCGATGGCTTATTGCATATCACTGATATGGCCTGGAAACGAGTCAAGCATCCATCCGAAATCGTATCGATCGGGGACGAAATTGAAGTAAAAGTCCTCAAGTTTGATAAAGAAAAGACACGCGTATCATTAGGTTTAAAGCAGCTGGGTTCTGATCCATGGTCCGATTTAATGCGTCGATTCCCTGAAGGCGCGAGAGTATTCGGTAAAGTGACCAATATTGCTGATTATGGCTGTTTTGTAGAAATTGAGGATGGCGTTGAAGGCCTGGTACACGTTTCTGAAATGGACTGGACCAGCAAGAATGTCAATCCCGCAAAAATCGTTGGGCTGGGTGACGAAGTTGAAGTGATGGTGCTGGATATTGATGAGGAGCGCCGTCGTATTTCATTAGGTATAAAACAATGCCAGGCGAACCCTTGGGACGAGTTTGCAGCCAGTTATGCTAAAGGCAGCAAGGTGAGTGGCCAGATTAAATCAATTACCGACTTCGGGATCTTTATTGGTCTTAATGGTGGAATTGACGGGTTGGTACACTTATCAGACATTTCATGGGACAGTACCGGCGAAGAAGCAATTCGAAACTTCAAGAAAGGCGAAGAAGTTGAAGCCATCGTGCTCGCCGTGGATGCAGAGCGGGAGCGAATATCCCTCGGCATCAAGCAGATGGATAAAGATCCGCTTTCTGCCTATCTTGGAGGGCATGAAAAAGGTTGCGTTGTAAAAGGCACAGTTACAGAGGTGGATGCAAAAGCTGCAACACTCGACCTGGGAGACGGTGTTGATGGAGTGCTTAGGGCGACTGAATTCGCGCGCGATAAAATTGAAGATTTACGCAGCGTGCTGAAAGAAGGTGATGAAGTAGAAGCAAAATTTATTGGTGTTGACAGAAAATCAAGAACAATCACACTATCAATTAAGGCCAAGGAGGCCCAGGAAGAAGCAGATGCGCTGCAGGACTACAGTAATGCGGATGGAGCATCGACTTCTCTCGGAGATATATTGAAGGAACAGATGGGTGATTCATAATAACTGAGTTCAACTACATTGACTAAAAGGTGCTTTCAGTGGGGAATGTAATTACCAAGTCTGAGTTAATTGAAAAAATCGCGCAAAAGCAGAACCATTTGCAGCATAAAGATATTGAGCTTTCTGTTAAAAGTGTCATTGAGCAAATGAGCAATGCACTGTCTTCCGGAGAGCGAATTGAAATAAGAGGGTTTGGTAGCTTCTCTCTACATTTTCGCCCACCTAGGGTGGGGCGAAATCCCAAGACCGGTGAAACTGTGTCTTTGCCCGGGAAGCATGTTCCTCATTTCAAACCCGGCAAAGAATTGCGCGAGCGTGTTAATAAGGCACTTGAAAACGAGAAGGAATAAGTCCTTAATTAGTAAATTGCTGCGTTTAGATGTAATTACCATTCCAACTCTTTACATTGTTCCCGAATTTTCTCCAAGATTCGCATGACGAATCGTAGCGTTATTGTTGCGTTGGATTTTTCAGCACCTGATCAGGCGTTGAAATTTGTACAACAGTTGAATCCTGATCAATGTGCGGTAAAAGTGGGATTTGAGCTGTTCGTGGCGGGTGGGCCGCAGCTGGTAGAACGTCTCATTGGTTCTAGGTTTAAAGTATTCCTCGACTTGAAATTTCATGATATTCCAAATACGGTCGCAATGGCATGTGCTGCTGCTGCGAGGTTGGGAGTGTGGATGATCAACGTGCATGCATCGGGCGGTGTTAACATGTTATCTGCGGCTCGCGAATCGATTGATAACTTTGCGAGCGATGATAAGCCAATTCTTCTGGCGGTTACTGTACTCACTTCGCTTGATCAGGTCTCGCTGAATGAAATCGGAATTACCCAGGAGTTAAGCAGTGTGGTTAAGAAATGGGCCGCAATGAGCGATGAATGTGGCCTTGACGGCGTGGTTTGTTCAGCGCGCGAAGCAAAATTGGTGAAGGCAATTAGCCGGGAGAACTTTGAAATAGTCACTCCGGGGATTCGTCTACCCGATAATTCCAGGGATGATCAACAACGCATTGTTACACCAACAGATGCGCGTAAAGCGGGTGCGACTCGTATTGTAGTTGGTAGACCAATCACACAGGCGAGAGATCCTGGTGCTGCATTAGAAGGATTCTATACAGCGTTTGTCGGTGCGTAGCGCACCTGCGTACGTTTACCTGTCTTCATTCTCTTCTTTATAGTTGATTGAGTAACGAATCGTTACAGCATCAATTCATCAATTTGGAGAGGAAATATGAAAAATACTTTACTCACTATGTTAACGCTTGTTGTGCTATTTTTCGGTGGGGCAAGCGTTGCGACGCCAATTAATGTCAATCAGGCAAGTGCAGAGCAAATAGCAGAAAGCCTGCAGGGCGTTGGTTTGCAAAAAGCCAATGCTATTGTTCAGTATCGAAGTAAACACGGGGACTTTCAAAGTAAAAATGATTTGCTAAATGTTAAAGGAATTGGAGCGGAGACTCTGGATAAAAATAAGTCGAATATTCTTTTGAAATAACCCAAAGCGAATCCCGAAAACAGGGTAGACGGGGCCTGTCGATAGACAGGCCTTTTTTTAATTGTAACGTTTGATTGATTGGTTTATCGTCACCAGCAGTTTCCTTGGAATTCACACAAAATTAGAAATTATCACTTCACAACGATATGAATAAAGTTCGTAAAGCCATTTTTCCTGTCGCTGGTCTCGGGACGCGGTTCCTGCCGGCCACTAAAGCAAATCCAAAAGAAATGCTGCCTATTGTCGATAAGCCCCTTATTCAATATGCGGCAGAAGAGGCGGTCAATGCGGGCATTGAGGTTTTGGTTTTTGTGACAGGAAGGAACAAGCGCTCTATTCCCGACCATTTTGACAAGGCCTACGAACTTGAGGCAGAACTTGAAGCTCATGGTAAAACCAAGATGCTGGAAGTAGTGCGCGACATCCTCCCTTCTAATGTGTCTTGTATATACATTCGTCAACCTGAGGCAAAGGGATTGGGGCATGCCATTCTTTGTGGCCGCTCAGTAATTGGAGATGATCCATTTGCAATTATTTTGGCCGATGACTTGATTGATGGTGGTTCGAACAGCTGCATGAAGCAGATGGTGGATATCTATGAGCAGCACCAGTGTGGTGTTATTGGCGTACAGAAGGTTTCCAAGCAGGAGGTGAGTAGCTACGGTGTTATTTCCGGAGATTTAATTGGTGAACGTTTATGGAGTGTGTCAGGGATGGTTGAAAAACCGTTGCCAGAGGAAGCACCATCAAACATTGCAGTAGTCGGGCGATATATTCTAAACGCCTCGATTTTTGATTTTATAGAGGACACACAAGCAGGATCTGGAAATGAAATACAATTGACCGATGCCATTGCCAGGCAGCTTCAATCGCAATCAATCTATGCTTATGAGTTCACTGGTCGACGCTATGATTGCGGAAGTAAACTGGGTTATTTGCAGGCTACATTGGAATATGGTGTTAAACACCCGGAAGTTGGCGAGCGGTTTGCAAAATATTTGCAGAAAACACGCCGATTAGGGGACGGGTAAGTTCGTTATTACGGATCTGGCAAAGTAACCCGGGTTAAATCAATTGAATGTGTGAATGATTTATTAGTTTACATATTTCGAGATTGAATTCCTTTTGAATACATATTATTACTATATTTGAGGGGGTTTCTTCAAAGTAATTTCATTAATTGAAATCGCCGGCACTTTATTGGGGTACCAAGAAAACGTGCTTCCAATGCTTAGTGATCCGTACACTTTCGAACGCTAACTTCCTTCACTAACTAACCTTCCGTCGAACCTCTGAATTATTGTTTTGTGGCTAAAACAAGGCTCCAGCTAAAGTGATCTAATTAGATTTTTCAGGGTAAATATACAATGGCATGTGCCATGCCTGGTGTCTGGGCAATAGTCGAATGTAAGTATGGCTCCCCGGGACGGGCTCGAACCGCCGACCTAGTGATTAACAGTCACCCGCTCTACCAACTGAGCTACCGGGGATCGGGAAGGCGGAGATGTTACTGGTCTGGATTGATTCGGTCAACTCTGTTTGCCGGCAGCGGTAATCGTAATTTTCCTCGCGTTTGTCAATAATTTTAATGATTTACGTGGATTTGTGAACTACATACTGTTTATACGATTCATTACGTTAGGCACTTCACTTTTCGAATTTAGCTAGCCCGTTACTATTGCCACCAGTCCGAACATTACTGTATCGGTGAGGATCACTGATCATCAGTCGGTTCCTACCAATTGGCGGAGTTAAATATTTGCCAGCTCGGGAAGAAAATACAGTAGCCGAAGGAACGTTTTAGAAAGATTTCAGGGAAAGGAGACGTTTGGGTGAGTAGTGTTGCCACTATTGAATTTGATGACCATCAAATTCGTGTCGTAGAGCACGAGAGTAATGAAGTATGGTTTGTCGCAGCTGACGTATGTCGCTGTGTTGGTTTAGCTATTAATAGCCGAACAGGGAAGCCCAACGTTACTGTTGCTACACGCGAATTATCAGACAGGCAAAAAGAAAAGTATAGAGTAGACACGCCTGAAAATCCCAAGAACCCCTGGATCGACATGATGATTGTATCCAAAGAAGGGCTCATTCAGATGCTGAGTCTGTCGGATAGCATCAAGGCGCGCGAGTTCAAACAGTTTGTTGAGCAGGAGTCGAGTCAAATCACTTCAGCACACAAAGCTGAATACGCAGAAGCCATTGTAGACTAGATAATCTTATGCGCCCAACCTGGGCGACCCAATGCTCGGCTTGTTAACCCATTAGCTCAGTAAGACGCTCGAGTGCGTTGGCTAATGTTTCTTTCGATGTGGCAAAAGAGATCCGCATGTATCCTGGAAGTCCGAAGGCCGTGCCGGGAACAATAGCAATTCCACACTTATCCAGCAGGTACGTTGCAAACTCGACATCATTCTTAACGCCATCAATTTTTTTCATTGCTTGCGTGATATTTGCAAAGCAATAAAAAGTACCTTGCGATTTAGCACAGCTAATCCCGTTGATTTTATTTAGGCCTTCAACTACAAAATTATGCCGTTCTTCAAAAGCACTACACATTTTTTGAACACAGCTCTGGTCTGAGTTTAGTGCGGCTTCTGCTGCAGCCTGCGAAATTGAGCAGGGGTTTGATGTGCTTTGCGACTGGATCTTTCTCATCGCATTGATCACATCTGTCGGCCCCGCTGCGTATCCAATTCTCCATCCTGTCATTGAGTATGCTTTCGAAACTCCGTTTAACACGAATGTCCGTGATTTAAGTTCCGGGCACACAGAAAGAATATTACTGAACTTTTGATTGTTAAACAGAATATGCTCATACATATCATCAGTGGCAATCATTACGTTAGGATGTTTGAGCAAAACTTCCGCGAGAGAACTTAGTTCGTCGTTGCTGTAACACGCGCCCGTTGGATTGGATGGGCTATTGATTACGACCATCTTGGTCTTATTGGTAATCGAGTTATCCAGCTGCTTGGCGTTTATTTTAAATGACTGTGTATGGTCTGCTGCAATATACGTGGGAAGGCCATGTGCCAGTAATACCATGTCCGGGTAGGACACCCAGTAAGGAGCTGGAATGATGACCTCGTCATCATGCTCAATTACCGACTGGCAGAGGTTGTAAAAACTTTGCTTGCCCCCACAGGAAACCAGAACATCGTTCATTCCATACGAAAGTCCATTATCGCGCTCGAATTTGTCAATAATTGCGCTTTTTAAAGAATTGGTCCCCCCAACCGCAGTATATTTCGTCTGTCCGGCATGTATGGCGTCGATAGCGGCCTGCTTGATGTGGTCCGGGGTGTCAAAGTCGGGTTCACCGGCGGCGAGATTGATAACGTCCACACCTTCCAGTCGCAGCTGGTTTGCCTTGGCAGTGACCGCAAGTGTGGGGGATGGTTTAATTCTTCGAACGCGAGAAGCTAATTTGATGTCCAATTTCGTATAATTCCCTGGGCTGTATTCAATATTTTCCGGAATGGGATCATACTTGATTTTGTGTTAATCGATAAGAGAATGAGTAAAGAATTTATTATTGAAGCCAATTTTTCTCCTGCTGGTGACCAGCCAGTCGCGATCAGCGAGTTGGTCGAGGGCCTGAATGACGGCTATGCCCACCAGTCTTTGCTGGGAGTAACCGGCTCTGGGAAGACATTTACTATTGCCAATGTAATAGAACGGGTGCAGCGGCCAACAATTATCCTCGCTCCCAATAAAACGTTGGCGGCCCAGCTATATGGTGAAATGAAGTCGTTTTTTCCAAGAAATTCGGTTGAATACTTTGTGTCTTACTACGACTACTATCAACCGGAGGCCTATGTTCCTGCCAGTGACACGTTTATCGAAAAAGATGCCTCCGTTAATGACCATATCGAGCAAATGAGGTTATCTGCGACCAAGGCTTTATTCGAGCGAAATGACACGATTATTGTTGGTACGGTATCAGCTATCTATGGCCTTGGTGACCCACGGTCGTATCTAAACATGGTGCTGCACCTTGATCGCGGTGACCTTACTGATCAGCGCAAGATACTTCGACGCCTGGCAGAACTTCAATACAAACGTAATGATGTTGAATTGAAAAGAGGTACCTTTCGGGTGCGGGGTGAAGTGATCGACGTTCATCCGGCAGAATCCGACCGTGAAGCTATTCGCATTGAGCTGTTCGATGATGAAATCGAGAGTCTCAGCTATTTTGATCCACTGACCGGCGACGTACTGCGTAAAGTCCCGCGACTGACTGTTTATCCCAAATCACATTATGTAACCCCACGCGAAGTGATTCTGGCGGCTATTGATTCCATTAAGGTTGAGCTCAAGGACCGTTTGGAAGGATTGCGTGGGGTGGAAAAGCTGGTAGAAGCACAGCGTCTTGAGCAGCGCACACGATTTGATCTCGAAATGCTCCAGGAATTAGGGTACTGCGCGGGAATCGAAAATTATTCCCGTTATCTGAGTGGTCGGGGTCCGGGGGATCCACCGCCGTGCTTGCTTGATTATTTGCCGGAAAATGCCTTAATGATCATGGATGAGAGTCATGTGTCTGTGCCGCAATTTGGTGGTATGTACCGCGGTGACCGTTCACGTAAGGAAACGCTTGTTGAATATGGCTTTCGACTACCTTCTGCGTTGGATAATCGGCCATTAAAATTTGAGGAATTCGAGGCGCTTTCACCACAGGTAATCTACGTTTCTGCAACGCCGGGAAACTATGAGATGGAAAAATCAGCGCAAATTGTCGAACAGGTGGTGCGACCCACAGGATTAACTGATCCAGTAGTAGAAGTGCGGCCAGTTACTACCCAGGTTGATGATGTGTTGTCGGAGATTAATGAAAGAGCCGCGAATAATGAACGCGTGTTGATTACGACACTTACCAAACGCATGTCCGAGGACTTGACCGAATATCTGGAAGAACATGGCGTGCGTGTGCGCTATTTGCATTCTGATATTGATACAGTTGAGCGAGTGGAAATCATTCAGGATTTGCGCAAGGGAGTATTTGACGTGCTGGTGGGAATTAACTTGCTGCGTGAGGGGCTGGATATTCCAGAGGTATCGCTGGTGGCGATATTTGATGCAGATAAAGAAGGTTTTCTGCGATCTGATCGTTCCCTGATTCAAACCATGGGCAGAGCAGCAAGAAATCTCAGCGGTAAGGCGATTCTCTATGCAGATAAAGTAACCGGCTCGATGCAACGCGCAATGGATGAAACCAATCGACGTCGTGAAAAGCAGGTGGAATACAATAAGAAGCATGGAATCACGCCTCGTAGTGTCGAAAAACAGGTTGGAAACATTATGGAAGGAGCGCAGTCCCGCTATGATCAACAGCGTTACCAGCAGCTAAAGGAAGTGGCCGAGGAAGCCGGGGGTTACCAGTACTTTACTCCTGAACTAGCAGTTAAAAAAATTCACCAGCTCGAACAGCAGATGTATGAATATGCGCGCAACCTTGAATTTGAGGATGCCGCGAAAATACGAGATGAAATTCAGCGAATAAAAGATTTGGCTTTTGACAAGCCAGTGGCTGAGGCTGGCTAGATCTGAGTACTTGTGTAATCAATGGGCCAGCTGTTAAATCGTTCAGACGTATGATAAGTTTCGCGATCTCGTAACGGGATTTGGTCCACTTGCGATGAATTGTTTTTAACAGGCGCGTAGCTCAGTTGGTTAGAGCATCACCTTGACATGGTGGGGGTCGTTGGTTCGAATCCAATCGCGCCTACCAAACATGCGGGTGGCTATTACCCGCAAATCGAGTCTCGTGTAGCAGCGCACAAATGAATCAAACTGGCGTGGCTATTACCTGTAAATGAATAATAGCGAAGCTATTTAAAAGCTTTATTATTTTCTGAAGTTATTTCAAAGTACTAACATGTGGCCTTTGGTATGGGTCACCACTGGAGTCTAAAGACGATGCCCCAAATTACCCTGCCCGACGGTAATATAAAATCATTTGATCATCCGGTTAGCGTTTCCGATGTTGCCAGGTCCATTGGGCCTGGTCTGGCTAAGGCCGCGATTGCCGGGCGCGTTAATGGCGAGCTGGTAGATGCTTGTGTAGAAATAGGAAATGATGCAGAGCTCTCAATTATCACCAATAAAGATGAAGAAGGCATAGAAATCATTCGCCATTCGTTTGCCCATCTGGTTGGGCATGCGGTGAAGCAGCTTTTCCCAAGCGCAAAAATGGCGATAGGGCCGGTTATTGAGAATGGCTTTTATTACGACATCGATTTTGATCGCAGTTTTACCCCGGAAGACCTCGAGGCCATTGAAAAGCGGGTCGATGAATTAATACATGAAGACTACGATGTTATTCGGAAAGTAGTTTCGAGGCAGGAGGCGATTGATACGTTTAAAGATAGGGGTGAAGACTATAAAGTCGAAATCGCCAGCGAAATTCCTGCTGGTGAAATCATCGCGCTGTATCATCACCAGGAATACACTGATATGTGCCGTGGCCCACATGTCCCAAATACTCGTCACTTGCGGGCATTCAAGTTAACCAAACTGGCTGGGGCGTACTGGCGTGGTGATTCCAGCAATAAAATGCTACAGCGCATTTATGGGACTGCGTGGCCGGATAAGAAACAACTCAAGCAATATCTTAAACAACTAGAAGAAGCCGAAAAGCGGGATCATCGACGTTTGGGAAAACAGATGGACTTGTTTCATTTTCAGGAAGAGGCGCCGGGCATGGTGTTTTGGCACGCGCGCGGATGGCAGCTGTATCGCATCGTGGAGCAATATGTTCGTCAAAAGATTGCAAAATATAATTATAATGAAGTGCATACCCCGCAGGTGCTGGATCGTACTCTGTGGGAGAAATCAGGCCACTGGGACAAGTTCGGTGATATGATTTTTTCGACCCAGTCCGAGAATCGGGAGTATGCGGTTAAACCAATGAATTGTCCTGGTCACGTGCAGATCTTTAACCAGGGTCTAAAGAGTTATCGGGATCTTCCTTATAAAATTGCCGAGTTTGGCACCGTCCATCGAAACGAACCATCGGGTACATTGCACGGCCTGATGCGTGCGCGCAGATTTGTGCAGGATGATGCGCACATATTCTGTACCGAAGATCAGCTTCAGCAGGAAGTGGCATCCTTAATTGATCTCACCTACGACGTGTATTCCGACTTCGGTTTCACCAATATCGAACTGGCGCTGTCGACTCGTCCTGAACAGAGAGTTGGAGAGGAGTCTCTCTGGGATAAGGCTGAGCACAGTTTACAGCTCGCCCTGGAGAACAAAGGCCTAAAATTTAAACTTCAGGCCGGTGAAGGTGCGTTTTATGGGCCCAAGATCGAATTCACCCTGAGAGACAGCATTGGGCGTACCTGGCAGTGTGGGACTATCCAGGTCGATTTTTCCATGCCAGGCCGACTGGATGCCTCTTACGTGGCCGAGGATGGCTCGCGCCAGGTCCCGGTAATGATTCACCGTGCAATACTTGGATCGCTGGAACGCTTTCTGGGAATATTAATAGAGCATCATGCCGGCAATTTACCTCTTTGGCTGGCCCCAATTCAGGCCGTAGTGCTGAATATCACGGATAAGCAGGCCCCAACCGTACAGGAAGTGCAAAAAAGACTGGTAAATGAAGGATTTCGAGCGATTCTTGACTTGAGAAATGAAAAGATAGGCTATAAGATTCGCGAGCACACAATTCAACGCGTTCCGTACCTGTTGATCGTGGGAGATCGAGAGGTAGAAACGCATACCGTGGCTGTACGCACGCGTCAGGGCGACGATCTGGGCACTATGACTCTAGATAGCCTGGTTGGCTTATTTGCTCAAGAGATCGCGAGCGGCGGTAATAGCAAGAGCACTTCCAAAAATTAAGATTTTTTGTGAGAGCTGGCAAGCACCGAGCAAGAAACTGCATTGAATTGAGATGAGGTTTCGTGCGCGGGCAGACGTCGCTATCGCGAAATATGGTAATGATTGGAATCGCTCAAAAATTGGAGGAATAGCTTATCAGCGCAAATAAAGGCGTTCGTATGAACCGGGACATCGTTAATCCGCAGGTGCGATTGATCGATGCGGAAGGTGAAAATGTTGGCATAGTTTCAACGGATGAGGCGTTGCGAATTGCGAGCGAAGCAGAGCTTGATCTGGTGGAGATTTCTCCAAATGCGGAACCGCCAGTGTGTCGGGTGATGGATTACGGTAAATACAAGTTCGAGCAAAATAAAAAAGCGCATCAGGCAAAAAAGAAGCAGAAGCAGATTCAAGTAAAGGAAATAAAGTTTCGACCCGGAACAGAAGAAGGCGACTACCAGGTAAAATTGCGAAAATTAATTGAATTTTTGCAAGGCGGAGACAAAACCAAAATTACTATTCGGTATCGCGGGCGCGAAATGCAGCATCAGCAACTTGGTGCTCAACTACTGAATCGAATAGAAGAAGATCTGAGTGATTATGGAGATGTTGAGCAACGCCCCAAGATGGAGGGGCGACAGTTGATAATGGTGCTGGCTCCTTCAAAAAAGAAAAAGTAATTTTTAATATTTATCAGGATAAATTAGCAATGCCCAAGTTAAAAACCAATCGAGGCGCAGCGAAAAGATTTAAAAAGACCGCTACGGGCAGGTATAAATGCTCGCAGTCGCATCTTAATCACATCTTGACGAAAAAGAGCACGAAACGAAAACGACACTTACGTGGAACGGAAGTTGTGGCAGAAGCAGACACGGCCAGCATTCGAAAAATGCTGCCATATGTTTAAACGAGAGGTAGGTAGAAATGTCTAGAGTAAAGCGTGGTGTAACTGCGCATGCGCGTCACAAAAAAGTTTTGGCCAAGGCCAAAGGCTATTATGGTGCACGCAAGAATGTATATCGTGTAGCGAAGCAGGCGGTCACGCGCGCGGGTCAATATGCGTATCGCGATCGTCGACAGAGGAAAAGACAGTTTCGTTCTTTATGGATTGTACGAATTAACGCAGCGGCGAGACAGTTCGATATTTCTTATAGCCGTCTAATCAATGGGCTGGAGAAAGCGTCCATTGAAGTGGATCGAAAAGTTCTGGCAGATTTGGCTGTGCACGATATTGCGGCTTTTGGTCAACTAGCTGAGAAAGCCAAAGCACAGTTGTAGTTTCGCTGTTTGCGCGGGCCAGTATAAACAGGGAAAGGAATATCCTTTCCCTTTTTAGTTTTAGAGATCGCATTATTATTGTCTCTATATATGCGAACTCGGTATTCCTTAGGTTATGCAGAACTCATAATTAAAATCAGAACGTCATGAGTGAACTGGAAGATCTGCTGCAACAGGCTACTGCCGAAATTGATGCCGCCTCGAGCTTAAAAGACCTCGATGAGGTACGTGTACGATATCTAGGGAAGAAGGGTCTCGTCACAGGCCGATTGAAAGCACTTGGAAAGCTTTCTGCTGAAGAACGCCCTGCAGCCGGGCAACGTATCAATGAAATCAAGCAGGCGATTCAGTCGTGTCTCGATGAAAGGTCATCCATTCTTGAAAATGCGGCCGTTGCAGAAAAGCTCGAATCCGAGGCAATTGATGTCACACTGCCCGGCCGAAAGCGAACTGTCGGCACGTTGCACCCTGTTACAATTACGCTGCATAAAATACAGCAGTTATTTAAGCAATATGGTTTCAGTGTGGCAGATGGTCCTGAGATCGAAGATGATTTCCATAATTTTGAAGCACTGAATATTCCGCCACACCATCCAGCGCGTGCAATGCACGACACTTTTTATTTCGATGATGGATTGCTGTTGCGCACTCATACCTCGTCAGTACAGATTCGCACGATGGAGAATTCATCACCTCCTATTAGGGTCATTGCGCCTGGTCGAGTATATCGTTGTGATTCCGATATTACACATAGTCCCATGTTCCACCAGGTAGAAGGCTTGTGTGTGGATACCAATGTGAATTTTGCACAACTTAAGGGATTGGTTATCGACTTTCTGCACTCATTTTTCGAAAATGAAAACCTTGGCATCCGGTTTCGTCCCTCTTATTTTCCATTCACAGAGCCATCTGCAGAAGTTGATATTGAATGGCAGGATGATGCAGGTAACTCCAACTGGCTGGAGGTAATGGGTTGTGGAATGGTTCATCCGAATGTATTTGCTCAGGTCGGAATTGATACTGACAAGTACACTGGCTTTGCATTTGGATTGGGTGTCGAGCGTTTAGCCATGTTGTATTACGGAGTCAGAGATTTGCGTATGTTTTATGAAAACGACCTGCGGTTTTTAAACCAGTTTGTTGGTTAGGGGAAGCGACTGTGAAGCTGAGTGAAAACTGGTTACGTGAATGGGTGAATCCACAGGCCTCCAGCGAAGAGCTGGGACATCGGCTTACGATGGCGGGCTTGGAATTGGACGAGATGTACGCCGCCGCGCCCGATTTATCCGGTGTTATTGTTGCCAGAATTGATGAAATCCAGCCGCATCCGGATGCTGATCGACTGAATGTTTGTCAGGTTAATACCGGAAACGGCAAACTGCAGCAGGTCGTTTGTGGTGCTAGCAATGCGCGTGCTGGTTTGGTTGCTGCCTTTGCAACTGAAGGTGCCACATTACCCGGCGGAACTACCATAACTGCGACAAAACTTCGCGGAGTCGATTCCTGTGGCATGTTGTGTTCATCTGCGGAACTGGGCCTGGATGAAGATGCGGAAGGCTTGTTTGAACTCGATTCCGGACGATCTCTTGGTGAACCCCTCGAAAAGTCGCTGGGATTACGAGACGTAATATTTGATATTGATTTAACGCCGAATCGTGCCGATTGCCTCAGTGTGCGGGGCATTGCACGCGAAGTTTCTGCACTTTACAAAATTCCAGTCAGTGAAATCGAGACAAATCCAGTTGCGCCGAATTGCGACGACAATTTTCCAGTCAACGTTGAAGCCAGCCATGAGTGTCCGCGCTACTGTGGCCGGGTGTTGCGAGATATCAATGCCCGGGCATCCACTCCATTGTGGATCAGGGAACGCCTGCGACGTAGTGGTATACGTTCCATTAGCCTCGTTGTCGACATATGCAATTATGTGATGTTGGAGTGCGGGCAGCCAATGCACGCATTTGATTTAAATAAACTTAGCGATCACATCACAGTACGCATGGCGCGCGCTGAGGAGCCGCTTACGCTGCTGGATGGTCGGGAGGTGTCACTACAAGCGGATAATCTGGTGATAGCTGATTCCAAGGGGGTTTTGGCATTGGCAGGTGTAATGGGTGGGTTGGAATCCGCAGTGGAACTGGAGACGACCGACATATTTTTGGAAAGCGCATATTTTGATCCACTCACGATCGCCGGGAAGGCGCGAAAATTTGGCCTGCATACTGAATCCTCACATCGGTTTGAACGAGGCGTGGATCCGAAGCTGGCCAATATAGCGCTTGAACGCGCAAGTGAGTTGATAAAAGAGTACTCCGGTGCCCGGGTTGGTGAAGTAATTGAGGTGGTAGATTCGTCAGAGTTGCCAGTACGCGCCGAGATTCCATTGAACATTGACGTGGTGGGTATGCAGCTGGGGATTGAAACGGACGCGGATGAAATCCAGGCGACTCTGAAAAGTCTGGCCTGCGAGGTAACGAGCAAGTTACCCGACAAATTACATATTGTTCCACCCAGTTTTCGGTTTGATCTCGAAATAGAAGCGGATCTGGTAGAGGAAATCGCCCGTATTCGAGGGTATGACCAATTACCAACGACGAGTCTTGAAGTCATTCACCCTGCAACAGGAAGCAGCTCCAGAACTGACTGGATTTATGCTGCGCAGCAGAATTTGTCTAGTCTTGGTTATCACGAGGCGGTTACGTTTAGTTTTTCTGAGCAAAAATTCGGTGAATTATTTGGCGATTCCGAGGCAAAGGTGCTGGCAAATCCAATTTCCAGCGAACTCTCCAGCATGAGAACCAGCTTATGGCCTGGTTTGTGTCAGGCTGCAGAATATAATCTCAAGCGTCAGCAGTCTTCGGTGAAATTATTTGAAATCGGACGAAAATATTTGGTGAGTGCCGGTGGTGTTGATCAAATTGACATCTTGGCAGGCATGGCCACCGGAGATCTGTATCCGCGTCAATGGGGATTGCCCGCGCGACCGATTGATTTTTATGATGTAAAAGGTGATCTCGAATGGCTATTTGAGCAATTCGGCCTGACCTCACTTATCCGTCAGGATTCCGAAAGCCAGAAAGGCTTGCATCCTGGTAAAACCCTGCAGCTTTATTTGGAAGATAAGTTTCTCGGAGTCATTGGCATTTTGCACCCTAATACTGCAAAAGCGCTAAATCTCCCTAATCGTGATGTGGTTGTGTTCGAGTTGCAGTTGGACCTTCTAGCACAGTGTAAGCATAAGAATTCATTTCGGGCATGGTCGAAATTCCCTTTGGTTCGTCGAGACCTGTCATTTACCGTCGGCGAAGCGGTTCCGGTCCAAAAAATTCTGGACAAGATAACTTCTTTACAAATAAAAGAGTTGCAGGATATTGCTGTATTTGCGCTTTATCAGGGAGAAGGAATCCCGCAGGGAAGAAAAAGTGTCTCTTTAGGCTTGATTTTACAGGATTTTTCCAGCACTCTTACAGACCAAAAAGTAGAACAAATCATGACGGACATCATCTCTCTTCTTGCCACCACATTTAAGGCTCAGTTGAGAAACGCGTAAAAATGGCACTGACTAAAGCAGACATGGCTGAGAATTTGTTTGAGGAACTCGGCCTTAATAAACGCGAAGCAAAGGAACTGGTAGAGGTTTTTTTCGAGGAGGTACGCTTGGCTTTGGAGGAAGGCGAGGAAGTTAAGCTGTCGGGGTTTGGCAATTTTATATTGCGAGATAAAAATCAGCGGCCTGGCCGAAACCCCAAGACTGGCGAAGAAATACCGATAACTGCCAGGCGTGTAGTGACGTTTCGTCCCGGGCAAAAGCTAAAATCGAGAGTTGAGGCATATGCTGGAAGCCAGCAATAATAACGAATTACCTACAATTCCCAGCAAACGGTATTTCACAATTGGTGAAGTAAGTGAGCTGTGTGACGTGAAACCCCATGTTTTACGCTACTGGGAGCAAGAATTTCCTACCCTACGTCCTGTTAAACGACGCGGAAATCGTCGTTATTATCAGCGACATGATGTAATCCTTATTCGTCAAATTCGTAGTTTGTTGTATGAGCAAGGCTATACAATTGGGGGTGCACGCCAGAAGTTGGCAGGTAGTTCGGCCAAAGAAGATGCTAATCAAAGCCAGCAAATTGTTCACCAAATGCGTGCTGAGCTGGAAGATTTGCTTCAATATCTGCGACGATAAGCTCTGGGCCCCAGAGGTCAGTAAATCCACATTTACGCGGCCAAGGTGTTGGAATAAATCAGTTTTCCTCAATTGCGGCGAAAAATATCCAGTTTCGTTAAAATCTTTTTCTTGAAGTCGACGGGGTGTAGCGCAGCCTGGTAGCGCACCGCAATGGGGTTGCGGTGGTCGGAGGTTCAAATCCTCTCACCCCGACCATCCCTACCGAAATATAATTGCCGGGCTATTATCATAGGCTGAATATATAATTGTTGGCTTAAGTAACTTATTTTTAATAGATTTATTAAATAATGAATTTGAATCTGGAACTGATACTGGTGATCGGTACCCTGGTGACAGGCGTGATCGTTTTAATGGACAAGTTTATTTTGGCGGAAAATCGCCGCAAGCGAGTCTTGGCAGAAAGCTATGAGGCAAGATTCGGAGATGCAAGAAATTCGGGCTCAGCAAAGGAGTATAAAGAGCCCTGGTACGTGGATTACTCGCGGTCATTCTTCCCAGTATTACTCGTTGTACTGATTCTCAGATCGTTTATTGCTGAACCTTTTCGAATTCCCTCCGGTTCCATGATGCCGACGCTGCTACACGGAGACTTTATTCTGGTTAATAAATACTCTTATGGGCTGCGATTGCCAGTACTACATGAAAAAGTCTGGGCTAATGGTCTGCCGGAGAGAGGTGATGTAATCGTTTTTCGTTATCCCAATAACCCCGCGCAGGATTATATTAAGCGCGTCGTTGGGTTGCCGGGCGATAAAATTACTTATCAGAGCAAAAAGCTTTTTGTAAATGGCAATGTCATGGAGCAGACAGACCAGGGTGCTTATATGGGTTTTGGAAGAGATGCCGCAATGACTGGAGCCAGGAAGAAGCTGGAGCAATTATTTTCTGTGCGCCATGAAATGTTGGTCGATGACCGAATGTTCCCGCAAAATAATGAATGGGTAGTGCCTGACGGTCAGTACTTTGTGATGGGAGATAATCGAGATAATAGTAACGATAGTAGAAGATGGGGGACCGTCCCTGAAGAAAATCTCGTTGGTAAAGCATTTATGGTTTGGATGAATTGGGATGTATCGGAAGGACAGTTTGACTTAAGCCGAATTGGCAGAAAAATTAAATAGAGGTGCTGGTATGAAGATGAAAAACCGCCAACAGGGAATTTCTTTTATATTTATGTTAGTGCTGATTGGGTTATTTGGTTATGCAATTTATATCGGTATTAAGCTGTTACCAGAATATATGGAATTTCATTCTATTAAATCGTCAATTGATGGTGTTGCCGCTGAGCTAAAGACCAGGAATCTGAATAAAAAGCAAGCGCAGGATTTACTGGTACGACGTCTCAATACGAACTATGTAAATTTGCGCGATTTAAAACCAAACACAACTGGATGTTCGGCATCTAAAAAAGACTCGTTTCATTTTAAGCGTACACAAAAGAATGTTGAAATTGGCATTAATTATGAGAAACGCATTCCTATGGTAGCGAATGTGGATGCAGTGCTCGATTTTAATTATGTAAATAAGGTTCCTCTTCCAGAATAAAAAAACTTATGTCCGATACATCGGGATTGCTATCTCTTCCCGAGGAGATAACAAGCTCCAGTTTGTTCATGGCCGCACTTAGGCATCGCAGCGTTGGTAAGGAAAATAACGAACGTTTGGAGTTTTTAGGGGATGCTGTACTAGGCCTAGTAATTGCAAAGCTGTTATTTAAGCAATTCCCGGATCTCAATGAAGGTGATCTAAGCCGAATGCGGGCTTATCTGGTGTGTAAGAGCAAGCTTGCCGAGTTGGCGAAAGAAGCAAATTTAGGTGCATTTATACAATTGGGGTCGGGCGAGAAGAAAAGCGGAGGTCATTATCGCTCATCCATACTCGCAGATAGCCTGGAAGCAATATTTGGTGCAGTTTATTTACTAAAAGGGTTTGATTATACAGAGAGTTATCTGGCTAAATTATATGAAAGTCAGCTGAATCGACTTCCGCAAGCTCATGAGCTTAAAGATCCAAAAACACGGTTACAGGAATATTTGCAATCAAGGCAAATCGATGTTCCTTACTATGCAGTGGTCAGCGAATGGGGAGAGGGTAATGAAAAGCACTTTAAGGTGGAATGTAATATTTCTGAGCTTAAATTGACAACGATAGGCGAAGAAAAAAGCAAGAAGAAAGCAGAACAGATTGCTGCGAGTAAAATGATAGAAGAAATAGAAAAAGAATGAATGTGTAAATGCAGACTCGATGCGGATATATCGCAATTATAGGGCGACCTAATGCCGGGAAATCTACTTTGTTTAATCGTCTCGTTGGCCGTAGATTATCTTCAATCAGCTATAAGCCCCAGACTACACGGCACCGTATTGTAGGAGTAAGAACTGATGATGATGCCCAATTCGTATTTGTAGATACTCCCGGAATCCATCTTGGAGGAAAGAAGCTTCTAAATAAAATTTTAAACAAGAATGCGTTAAATATATTGCATGATGTTCATCTGATATTGTGGGTTGTCGATTGCCGGTCATGGACGAAAGAAGAAGATCATATTAAAAAATCACTTCAGAGTATTGATTGCCCGGTTATACTGGTAGTCAATAAAATTGATAAACTGGCACGCCGTGATGAGTTGCTTTCAATTCTTGGCGATTTCGCCGAGAAGTACCCATTTGCAGAAATTATTCCGATCTCAGCGTTGCGCAATGATAATCTGAATGATGTCATTAGTACCGGGAAACAGTATTTACCGGAATCGGATTTTTTCTATCCTGCCGAGTATATAACCGACAGGGACGTTTCGTTTCTGGTAGCGGAAACGATTAGAGAAGCGATATTTATCTATCTGGAGAAAGAATTACCTTATGCTTCCCATGTCGAAGTTGAAAAGATAAGCTCAACAGATGAGAGTATGCAAATCGCCACAGCGATTTGGGTTGAGAAGGAGAGCCAGAAGGTGATTCTGATTGGGCATAAAGGCGAAATGTTAAAAAAAATCGGTATGCGTGCGCGCAAGGCCATTGAGCGTCAACTGGGTAAGAATCTGCACCTTGATTTGTGGGTAAAACTCAATAAAGACTGGCAGAATAATCCGCAAGTGGTAGGAAAATACGAAACGTAGACGATGCGTATTGAGTTAGAGCCGTCCTTTATTCTACATTCCCGCTCCTATCGGGAAACCAGTATGCTGGTTTATGCGCTAACTGAGCAGCATGGTGTAGTGCATATGATTAGCCGGGGTGCCAAGAAGAAGGGTAATAATTTTCTGCAGCCGTTTGTCAGGATGCATCTGTCATGGTCGGGTCGCGGCGATCTTGTCTCATTGACGAAAACTGAGCTGGAATATTCAAAATATACCCGCAATTTTCGAGCTCAACTGCAGTGTCTCTATTTGCATGAGTTAATTCTGCGACTGATGCCAAAAATGAGTCCGGCGCCCGAGTTGTTTCATTTGTATGAGCATACGCTTAACTCGATGATAGAATCCCCGCTGCGCGAAGATTTGCTGCGTGTTTTTGAGTTGCAGTTACTGAATATTATTGGCCATCCATTACAACTGAAGTTCGATTATAAAAATGACAGGGAAATACAACAGGATTTATTTTATCGATACGACCCTGATTTGGGACCTGTCCAGTGCGTGGTTAGAAGCTCTCAGTGGAATATTGTCAGTGGAGCTTTGCTGCAATCACTTGATAAGCATGAACTAGACAAGCAGAATCTCCCGGCTGCCAAGGTGTTTTTGCGTGGCTTGATGCAGCATTATTTGTGTGGAAAACCGTTAATGACAAGACAACTTTTAAGGGTGGGTAATTGAGTAATCATAAGGTACGCCTGGGTGTAAATCTGGACCACGTGACTACGTTGCGACAGGTTCGAAATACATCCTATCCAGACTTAAATGAAGCAATTCGTATCGCCGAAGAATCCGGGGCTGATGGAATTACCATACACCTGCGAGAAGACCGGCGCCATATACAGGATAAGGATGTGTATGCTTCACGCGAGGTTATTACTACCAGTATGAATCTGGAAATGGCAGCAACTAGTGAAATGCGAAATATCGCGATCGATGTTAAGCCGGATTTCTGTTGTATTGTTCCCGAACGAAGAGAAGAGTTAACCACAGAAGGTGGGCTGGATGTTTCTGCTCATCGGGATCGAATAAGAGACCTGGTTACAGCCCTTGGCGAAGCAAATATTATAGTATCGCTTTTCGTTGAACCTAATCCTCTTATGATCGACGCGGCTTTTGAAGTGGGTGCTCCCATCGTCGAATTACACACCGGCCATTATGCGGATGACCACCATAGCCTCCATCAACACGAGTTTGAACGCCTGGTCGTTGCTGCAGAACATGCAGTGAAATTAGGTCTTACTGTGAATGCGGGGCATGGGCTTCATTTGGGCAATGTAAAGGCGATTGCGAATATTGCAGGGATGAACGAATTGAATATAGGACACTCGATTGTTTCTGATGCATTGTTTGTTGGTCTGGCACAGGCAATTTCCCAAATGCGCAGAGCCATGGATGGAACAGACGCATGAGTTTGTTGGGTTCGGGTATCGATATTGTCGAAATACAGAGAATCCGTGAAATATGTGAGCGGCGCGGGAGTCGTTTTGCAGAGAAGCTGTTGCATCCCAGGGAGTTGGACGAACTCGAGAATGCCAGTAGCCAGGAAGCATTTATAGCCAAGCGGTTTGCAGTGAAAGAAGCAGCTGCGAAGGCATTGGGAATCGGCATTGGAAAACAACTGGGTTTTCAGGATATGTATGTTGACCATGATGCTCTTGGCAAGCCGCACCTGAAATTTACGGATAACTGTTTAGCTCGTTTGGAATTGGATAATAAAGATACGTTGATAACCATTGCCGACGAAAAATCCTATGCCGTTGCGCATGTATTATTGTTTACAAAATAATTAATCATGAAATATAAAATTCTTGCTGATTTTGTTGGAAACACACCGCTGGTGCGGCTACAAAAGCTGAACCCTAATTCAAGCAATACGATTTTGCTTAAGCTGGAAGGAAATAACCCCGCCGGTTCAGTGAAAGATCGTCCGGCACTCAATATGATTCAGGCGGCTGAGGACCGGCATGAAATCAAGCCTGGTGACACATTGATTGAAGCCACCAGCGGTAATACAGGTATAGCCCTGGCGATGGCGGCGGCGGTAAAAGGGTACAATTTAACTTTGATTATGCCGGAAACCATGACAATGGAGAGGCGTGCTGCAATGGCGGCATTTGGCGCTGACCTAGTGCTCGTATCTGAAGCCCAGGGTATGGAGGGCGCGCGGGATGTTGCGCTAACAATGCAAGCTGAAGGCAAGGGCAAGGTTTTGGATCAGTTTGCCAATCCAGATAATCCAATGTCACATTACATGGGTACTGGCCCGGAAATCTGGCGGGATACAAACGGAGAGGTTACCCACTTCGTAAGTTCGATGGGGACGACTGGAACCATAATGGGCGTCTCAAGATACCTGAAAGAGAAGAATCCCGATATCCAGATTGTGGGAGTTTATCCAGAAGAAGGATCGCAGATTCCCGGCATTCGCAAGTGGGCCAAAGAATATGAGCCGAGTATTTTTGATGATTCAGCCGTCGACCAAATTTTGTATGTTTCGAGAAAGGAAGCAGATGCAATGACAGTACGCTTGGGGCACGAAGAAGGGATTTTTTGTGGAATATCTTCCGGAGGTGCATTGCAGTCCGCGTTAACATTATCCAAACAGGTTGAAAACGCTGTGATTGTTACCATTATATGTGACCGGGGCGATCGCTATATTTCCACGGGCATTTTTGATCCCAAGTGACGAATACGCGGTATTACCATTTAATTCAGCAGCACAAAATGTTAATTGAATCAAATTTTTCTCATTGGATAATGGGCCGAAATTAATCAAACTATATGGCTTCCAGGTACTTTTCAGGAGGCTAAATTCACGTGGTTTTTTATCAATTTTTGTGTAGAGTCGCTCAAAATCAGGGTGCGTATATTGCTAGTGTCTGATAGTTGGGTAACTCTTAAAGGCTAATCTTTGCTATGTCAGCTGGTATTTCCCTAACCGGAAAAAACATCAATGAGATATATAGTGATCAATGGGACAATATCTTAAAGAGCGTGTCGCCTGACCTGCAATTCCTGAACAGGCATTGGTATGCCACCTGGGAACGAAAGTACCTGCCGCAAATAAATCCGGACTCTCAAATTAGGTACATATCTTTATTTGATAGTGAAGATAACATGCATGGCACTTTCCCATATGTTGAATTTTCCAGGTTTGGATTGAAAATACTCTCCATAGCAGGGTTGTATTATCCATTTCGATCATTGTTGTTTTCATCTGATTTTGCACCTAATTGTGCGAACGCATTTACAAGTACGATTCATGAAACACACGGCAATAGTATCATTCGTATTGGCCCCACAGTAGAAGACGAGCTGGCAAATAGAATGATTAACAAATCATTTTTGGAGCTGGGTTGGAAGTGTTATCAGAAAGAACGTGGACAAACCAATATTATTGATTTGCCGGGCTCTATAGATGAGTTCAATGCGTCTCTGCCTAAAAAATTTAGAGACAATATGAGGCGTTCGAAGAACAAGCTTTGCAAGTTGGGAAAGGTTGAGTTTACCCGGTTTAATAACTGCGGGTCTGCCACCTGGGCAAATGTTATCGATCAGTGCGCCAGTGTGGAGAGTCGCTCATGGCTAGCCGCAGATGAAGAGGCAGAATTACGAATAACTGAGAATAGTGAATTCTGGAAAAATTATCTGGAAGGTAATGACGCCAGTCAACGAGTGGTCGTGTGGATTATTTCAATAGATGGCGAAGCCATTGCTTATGATTTCGCGATTGATTCAGGAGATTGCCGCTATGGATTTTCCAGTCATTATGATGAGAAATATAAAAAATACGGTGTAGGTGTTCTGGTGCATAGCTGCATGTTTGAAGATGCTGTAAGTAGTGGAATCAAGACTATCGATATGGGTGATAGTAGTGCGCAAGCCAAGGCTCGTTGGGGGGCGAAACCCGGTTCAAGAATTGTTGACTATGTCTACCTTCCGCCGAGCTTGCTCGGACGACTAGCCTATTCAGGTTTAAAGCTTAAAGAACGCTACGAAATATTCCGAAGTCCCGTACAACAGTAGTGATATATTTTTTGCTGCTTAGCCCGGCTCGGCGTGTATGGGGTTCGTGCATTGATGAGGGTGGTCGGTGCGAATTTTTAGGCCTTACTAAGGTACTGTATTCACATTGTATGTCTGATGTGTAATAAGTTATTTGTGTTGTGGCGCTCAAAATAACTTTTAAGATATTGCTACAGTTGATCTTCTAACATTTTAAAAAGACCCTCGAGCCTTATGTCGTGCAGTATTACTCTTTCCGGTAGGAATGTCGAAGAAATTGGTGGAAGTCAGTGGGACAGTTTCTCGAAGAGTGTTTCACCCGACCTGCAGTTCTTGACCCAGGATTGGTATTCCACCTGGGAGCGTAAGCACCTCGTTCACGCATACCCTAATTCGCAAGTGAAGTATCTTTCCCTGTTTGATGCAAAAAATAATCTACAGGGCGCTTTTCCCCATGTAGAGTTTTCCAGATTGGGACTGAAGATATTGTCTGTTGCAGGGTTATATTACCCTTTTCGATCGCTATTATTTTCGTCCGAGTTTGCCTCAGATTGTGCGAAAGTGTTTGTTGATACCATTCATCAAACTTATCGCAATAATATCATTCGCATCGGCCCTACGGTGGAAGATGAATTGGGAAACAAAATGATTAAAAAGTCGTTTCTGGCTCTTGGTTGGAAATGCTATGAAAACGATCGCGGTAATACACTGCTTATCAATTTGCCAGATTCTGTTGAGTTGTTTAGGAAAATTTTGAGCAAGAAGTTTGTCAAGAATATCGACCGATCAAAAAGAAATTTAAGTAAGCTGGGTGGAGTTGAGTATTCCCGTTTCAATAGTTGTGAGCCGGAAGTCTGGGCAAATGTTATTGATCAATGTGCGAGCGTTGAAAAGCGTTCCTGGCTGGCTTTGGACGAAAGTGCGGAAATGCGAATCTCTGAGAACAGCGAATTCTGGAAACATTATCTGGAATGCAGTGATGCAAGCCAGCGGGCCGTCGTATGGCTGGTATCACTAAATGGGGAGCCGATAGGATACAGTTTTGCCATTGATTCGGGTGATCGTCGGTATAGTTTCTCGGGTCACTACGATGAGAAGTATAAAAAATATTCCCCGGGGATTCTTGCGGATGGGTGTATGTATGAAGATGCTATCGATAATGGAATGAAGACAGTCGATATGGGGACAGGTGAGGCTGAGTACAAGTCACGTTGGGGAGCCAAGCCAGGTTCAAAAATTATTGATTATATATTTCTGCCTCCAAATGTATTAGGGACAATGGCTTATTCAGGGATTAAGCTGAAGAAGGTAGTTCATTACTACGCGGGTGAGTTAATAGAGTTGGGCGGCAAACTTAAGCGGGCTGTACGCGCACGTTAAAATACACTTTCTTGTCCTGAGAGTGTACGATTCATTCCAATTGGAATATCTGTTGTAATTCAAATGAAATCGATTGATGGTGATTTATTACGCCTGGCTATTGCGGGTGATTTTGATGTTATCGTGCATGGCTGCAACTGCTTTTGCGAAATGGGCGGTGGAATCGCAAAATCAATTAGAGATCAGTTTCCAGAGGCTTATGAGTCTGATCTCGCAACAGTATGCGGAGACAAGGAAAAGTTGGGAACGTTTACATGCGCCGAAATTATACGCGACAAGGCCAGAATCTCTATCGTTAATGCGTATACACAGTATCATTGGAGTGGTGAAGGCATATTGGCGGATTATGACGCTATTCGAAAGGTCTTCGGAAAAATTAAAGAGCAGTTTTCGGGTAAAAGGATTGCGTATCCAAAAATCGGTGCAGGCCTTGCGAAGGGCGATTGGGAAGTTATTTCGAAAATCATCAACGAGCAGTTGCAAGGAGAGGACCATACTTTGGTAAACTATGTGCCTTGAGGACTGAGGCAGGATGGGTTGTGAATCATTATAAGTTTGTTATCTCTGAACACCTGAATCACTATGGCACCTTGTATGGGGGTACGCTACTAAAATGGATTGACGAGGTGGGGTATATAACTGCAAACATCGAATTTCCTGATAATCGTTTTGTTACGATAGCGCTTGATAATGTTGAGTTTCGTCATCGGATTGAATTGGGCGCGATTCTAAGATTTTCCGTTGATCAATTCAGGCTTGGAAACACATCTGTTACTTATGGAGTGAAAGTGTATCCTGCGCACAAACTAGCTGGGACCAATGAGATATTGTTTGAAACAAGTATCACTTTCGTAAACATTGATGAAAACGGAAATAAAACGACGATTGAGCGTTAACGAATCGCTGTTTTTTGTAAGCTAACTAATTCACCTGCGGCTCCCGCGACCGAGCAGATACATGCTTTTAAGAAGACCTCGTCGAATAAAATCGCTGGCGTATATTCCTGCAGCAATGGATTCGCGCCGGTAAATTGCTGTGTAAGCAAAACGCTCATACCTGCAATGGTTCCAACAATAAAACCGGTTAAAAATCCTCGTTGGCTTAAGTAGCCAGCGATGTATCCTCCAAGCAAAGCAGCAAGCGCGATCATGAAAGATGATTTGATCATTAGCAAGTTGCTGGTAGCGAAATCGTAAGTTATATAAAAGTAGGCAAAATAAATTCCTTTCTCGCCAAAATACATTGCGAGATAAACTAGAACACCAATGAAGATCGATCTAGGCATAGACATTGAACTTATTGTACGCTTTTAACCAATTGCTTCATTAAAATTCGGTTTGGGTGAATCGCATTTAATAACGATTGGCCAAGTGGCGGTGGTTCATTATTAATTTGGCATGCAAGCGCTTCGGCGCACAGCGGAATCCATGCCAGTCCGCGTGAGCCAAACCCGGTAGCCAGGTATAAGCCTTCCAGATAGTTGGGCGCAGGGTAGGGAACATGGGTGGCACCCAGTGCAGCAGTGGCATAGGTATGGTTGAAACTGGTTTTATCTGTAACCGGTCCAACAACAGGCAGGCGATCAGCGCTGACTGCTCTGATCGCTGCGCGGCCTGTTAGATTCTCGGTATTTGATATGTGAAATGCGGGGATGATTTTCTGTATGTTTTTGATGTTCTGAAGATGCTCATTTGAGCGCACGTCGGTCTGCGTATCTCCGGTGATAAAAGTGGCGCCCACCGCGAGCTCATTATTTAATGCGGGTGTGATATAGGCGTCGGCGCAAATAATTTTATCAGGACAGACATTGCAGTTTGACTCTGAAATGAGAGTTACCTGCCCGCGTTTTGGATGTAGTGTGCACCAGTGAGTTTGTGTTAATTGATTTGCACAAAAAGCATTGGCTAATACTACTATGTCGGCCTTGGCGATCTCTTTATTATCTCGGTCAAATACGTGCCATACAGATTCCTCTTGTTTAATTCGTGCAATCGAAGTGCTGCCGATAAACGTTATTTCTTCTCTAAATGATTGTTGAATTGCAGAACAGACCAGGGCCGGTATTATCCAGCCGGCAGATGGAAAGTGCCAGCCATCATGGGCTAGCTCGCAGTTACTTAGCTCGCTGGCTTCTTTCTTATTAACGGTTATTACTAATTCAGGTGGCAGAATTTCTTGCGAAATAATTTTTTGCATGCGTTGCCACTGCGTCTGATCACGCGGTAGCTGAATTGCGCCACAGTCATTCCAGAGAGTCTTTCCACAATCTCGTTCAAGATTTTTCAGATAACGTTGCGTATAAAAAAAGCCAAGCAATGTGAGTTGCGCCTGAAGATCATGGTCCACGCTCAAGCGAGGCATCAGAATGGCGTTCTTATTACCCGATCCCTCTTGCGCAGGAGCGGGGTGACGATCGATAATTGTGACCTGCCAGTTTCGACGTGCCAATGACTCGCTGATCGCAGATCCTGCCAGGCCGGCGCCGATGACGATGGCATCCCCGGGATTGATTTTACTAGGCGTGCTGATTAACCAGCTTTTCTCTGCAAGAGTATAGTGTTCCTTATTGTCTGCGATTATTTTCGAGCCCGTAAGCATTTCGCGCTTTCTAGCAAAGCCGGGTTGTTTTTGAATACAAAACCCAGCATTTGAGAAATTGTTGCTGACAAAACCGGCTACGCTGTAGGTAGCAAATGTCCCGCCTTCCTGTGTTAAGCGAAAAATCTGTCTGGAAATATCCTGACTCCAGATCTGCGGGTTTTTACTGGGAGAAAATCCGTCCAGATACCATGCGTCCGCAAGGAAGTTTGAGTCTTTTAGTGCAGATAAGGCATCTTCCCAGATAAGTGACAACCTGATGCAGAGCTTCTCAAACCGAATGGTATGAATGCCGGCGACAGGCAAAGGGTATTGTTCAATGAGTGAATCCCTCAGAATCGAAGTGAACTGTAGACGGGAATAAAAGGCCTTTAAGTCTTCAACGCGCGGCGGGTGTTTTTCTATACTAATGTAGTGAAGAAAGCCGGAATCCGAAGAGCGCGAAATCCAGGCGTTACCAGTGACCAGAAAGTTTAGTCCTAAACCGAAGCCCAGTTCAGCGATCGTGAAATGGCGATCACTGTTCCAGCGAGTTAAAATGCCATTGCCACCTATAAAAACATGTTTGCATTCCTCAATGGGGCCAGAAGAAGAGTAATAACTATCGCTGAACTGCGTGGAGTAAGGAATACCTTTATTATCAAAACTCAATTGTGCGGGAGTAACGGTTAGCATGTATGGGTTAAGTTGTTTACACTAGGCGTAGAAAAAATTCTGATTATTTTTAATACTGGCTGGCTGAAAAACCAATAACATCGTCATGAGTATACTCGTATTTGATATCGAAACTGTTCCGGATTTTGACGCAGGCCGAAAGATCAATGCGTTGTCCGATTTGACAGACAAGGATGTTGTTAAAGCCATGCAGCATCTGCGATTTCAGAGCTCTGGCACAGAGTTTATGCAATTACATTTGCATCGGATTGTGGCGATTTCGGTGGTATTTGAAAAAGGCGGTCAGGTGAAAGTCTGGTCATTGGGCGATATTGATTCAGATGAACAAGATCTCATACACCGTTTTTTTGAGGGCATAGAGCGCAATGTGCCGACATTAGTGAGCTGGAACGGGGCTGGATTTGATTTACCAGTGCTTAACTATCGAGCATTATTGCATGGAGTGCAGGCACCTCAGTACTGGGAGATCGGTGATGAGGATAAATCTTTTCGCTACAACAACTATGTCAATCGATACCACTGGCGCCATATCGATTTAATGGATGTGCTTGGAAATTTCCAGCCACGTGCGGGAGCAAAACTGGATGAAATCGCAACCATGCTGGGATTCCCGGGCAAGTTTGGCATGAGTGGCGCAGATGTGTGGGCGCGGTATCAGCAGGGCGCACTTAAGGATATACGCGATTATTGTGAAACCGATGTATTAAACACCTATCTGGTTTATCTACGTTTTGAATTGATTCGTGGCCATTGTTCTCCATCGGAGTACGAAAAAAAGCTTGAGCGTGTGAAAAAGTTGTTGCGAGAGTCAGAACAAAAGCACTTGAACGAGTTTCTTCAGGTATGGGAGGAGTCATAAGGCAGGTATCCCTTTTCTTCCTGGTATTTGAGGGAATCTTCCATAGACTCTATTTTTATCTCGCCTGAATAAATCTACTATCCGCGCTGATTTGGGTGACGTCTTGTGCAGACAAGTAGCAACCCCCGATCTAATTCAATTTGTATATCACTTGTCTATCCTTTGTATATACGCTATATTCGGCTTCCCACTAACCTAAGCAAAGGAAGACTCATGGCTAAAAAAGTATCCAAGCAGAAAGCAAAGAAGACTGCGAAGCAGCTCGCGCGCAAGGCCGTTCGCAAAGCCGGCGTGAAAAAAAAGAAGGCAAAGGTCATTAAAAAAGCAACTAAGGCCGCATTGAAGCCGGCCAGGAAAGGGGCAAAGAAAAAGGCGCGCAAGGCTGCACGTAAAGCGGTTAAAAAGGCTGCCTAATATCAAACTCTGAACCCTGCAGACGAAGAATCGTTTGCAGGGTTACTTTCTAAATATATAGTCTGTAATCATTGCCTTGCTAATCAACCGTTATTTGCCAATTGCCATCTGCGCTAAGCCATGATGGCCCAAACGCCTTCGACTATTAGAAAAGGAATTGAGCCTAATAAGAATGCATAAGTAGCCGCCATCACACATCCAAATGAAAATAGTGTTATAAATTCGGTGAAATGTGCTCCAGTGCATAACTTGTGACCATAATGACCATGAATGCGATTCCAAACAGCTCAATGGCAACGTCGTAAGTCATTTTTTTATCCTCATTGCATAGCTCAGGAAGTAAGCTATTTGCGAAATCATGATCTGTCAGGAACTGTGCGTAGATCAGTATTGTCTGTTTAGCATCCTGATTGATTGGCGGTGCCAAGCACTATAATTCTCAAGTCTTATAATAATTGTGATCGGCGCCTATAGCTTGCAATGTTTCTTGCTGGATTCATCTTCTGGAAACACGGTGTTCGGTAAGGAGGTAGATCCGGCATAAAATACAACGATTTCAACGGGCCCGTTGATGGCTCGACCTCTGTGCACGGTACGCATTACTTCTACTGCTGAATCTCCTTCACTAAAAGTGACTTTCTTACCATTTTTTGTTTCGACCTCCACACTTCCCTTTAAAACGTACCCCATGGTAGGAACCGGGTGACAGTGGAATTTAGGCGTTTCTCCTTCTTCAATGCGAAGTATAAATGATGTTATTTCGGCCTGACCTTGAGGGTAAAATATTTCTCCTCCGTCCCATGATTGTTGAGCTCTAAGCAACTCTTCCGAACCTGAGAAATTCGGGAGAAAAATCAGCAGTGAAATGCAGGTATATATACAATTTTTCATGTCGGTAAGTCGTATTCGTTGTTTATCAGTTTAACCCTTCGTAGTAAAAAGTGGCTATTTATGTCATCTAAATCTTCCATCCTCAGTATTTTCTCATTGGTGCTTGCCTGCATCAATGTATAGATACTTGGTAGTTACTATTTTGCCTTACAAGATAATATTAAATGCTGATAATGAAACGGGTTATATTAGTATCACTCCTTGAGTTGGGGTTCTCTTCCAGTCTGTTAATAGCCAGTTCTGTGTGGACTGGTTATGGCGAGATACTTTTGTTGGGGCCCAAAATCCATGGGCAAATTTTGATTCACACAAATGTCCCCAGTAATCCAAATGTATGCATGAGGAAAAATGGTTTTGTACGCATAATAAACAGCTTTACCGGATATTACTTGAGGCAACATCAAATAATAAGAAGGTAAGTGTTAAAGTAACCGGTGTTTGCCACCTCAAGGGATATTAACAAATTGCAGCGGTTACGATGGAATCGTGAATCTGGACATTGTTTAGTTAGCGGTCATCCATATTTAATGGAAATTTTGTTGATATGAGTCAATACTTGAATGGGTATTAAGGCACTAAAGTACTGGTGTTAGAGTGCTAAAACTTGGTGGTGGTGTGAGTCTATAATTTGACTAGATGAATTCATAAAAATGTACTAAGAATTTGTGTTAATGTTAATCGTGCTCGGTAACTTGAGATAACGAACTAACCGGAGAAGGTGCCATGTTTGTTGGTGAAATGTGTAATCGACAAGTAGTCATATGTCAACCAGATGATTCAATCCAGAAAGCAGCCGAACTCATGCGTGACAATCATGTGGGTGATGTTATCGTTGTTGAACATAAGGAAAATAAACACTTGCCAATAGGAATACTTACAGATAGGGATATTGTGATCGAGATTCTCGCCGAGGGCGTTAATGCGACAGATGTCACTGTCAAGGATGTAATGAGTAGTGAGTTGATCAGTGTTAGAGAAGATGATTTTATAATAGAGACGATAGAGAAAATGAGAGATAAGGGAGTTCGTCGCGTTCCGGTGGTAAATCAAGAAGGCGGTCTCGAGGGAATTCTAGCTGTTGACGATACAATTGAATTAGTTGCTGAACTGCTATCGGATTTGGTGCGGTTATTTAAACGCGAATTTAAGCGCGAAGTGAAAACGCGCTAGCTTTTCATTCTGCTTATTATTTGGTTTAGAGCAATCGTTGGTTCTTAAGACCTCTGACTTAATTAATATAAATATGAATCTAATCAACCACTAACTATTTCCGCTGGCCATTAAAAAATTCTACTTCAGGTTATCAAAAATATGGATCTAAATTTGTCGAGCTATGTTATGAAATATAAGTTGGGTTTTGCTACGCTTCTTCTTAGCAATATCATTGCATTACCAGGCTTTGCAGAGGAGCCGGTTTCTGAAACCTCGCCAATAGGGCAGGCCGAATACAAACGGTCCTGTGCTGTATGTCATGGTCTAGATGCAAAAGGGAATGGGGTGATGGCAGATTCGCTTAAGAAGAACCCAGCAGACCTCACAACGTTATCTATACGCAATGGAGGTCAGTTCCCGCATCAGAGGGTGTATGAAACTATTGAAGGGATAGATCAGTTAGCTGCGCACGGGTCTCGTGAGATGCCGGCATGGGGAGAGAAATATAGAAAAGAGGCGCACCTTAATTCTGAGGATGAATTTTTATATTTTCGTGGTCTAATGTTCGAATTAATTATTTATCTACAATCAATTCAAGAATAATAGAAAATGCGGGCTAATTCTGCCTCTTGCAACTAGCCCATCGAGTTAATTGCGTCAATGTACGGTAACTCAAACTAGACTTATTGATGTGCTAGTCAGTGCATCTTGCCGTTCCCCAGTAATTGAAAGCGGCAATCTTCGGGCCGTCAATATACTGGGAGTCCATTTTTTGGATTGTAAAACCGCCCTCCTCAATCAAATAGGGAATTGGGCGATTAAGATTGCAACCGCCAGCAACTCTATTCCATAGTGGATTGACTCTTTTCTGCCATCTACGAATATTCTCTGTCGGAGCCTCACCATGCTCGCAGAATATTAGAGACCCGTCCTGTTTTAGTACTCGAGACATTTGCTGTAAGGCTGCATACCAGTCTGGAATTGTGCAGAGCGTGTAAGTGAGCACTATGGAATCAACACTGTTGTCTTCCAGAGGAATTTCTTCGCCAGCAACACCAAGCCAGCGAATTTCAAATGGCGCTTTTTTGATAACTGACTGTGCTTTTTTCCGCATTCCTTCAGATGGCTCCAAGCCCCAAATGAAGTCGATTTTATCGCTATCATAATACGGAATGTTTAGCCCTGTGCCCATTCCTACCTCTAATACTTTTCCTTTTGCCAGAGGCACAATTTTTTTACGTTGCTGCTGAACGGCCCTCAGGTTGCATGCTAAATTCAGCAAATGCGGTAGACAATATCTTTCATAAATACTCATAACGCTGGTCGCCCCATTACGACTGAGAAGTGGTCATTAACGTTTGTTGGCTTATTAATAAAATTGGTTTCCTATGGGATGAAATAGGTTGATTTAGTTTTATTGGATTATCATATCCCACTATTCGTCCATCGATCTCTCGACTATGGACGAATTGCGTGGGATCTGATTGGATTTTAATGTCCATTAACTGGCAAAAGAAATGAATTATAGCCTAATCAATATCCAGTCCGGTTTTTTTCAAACCACCTAAAATTTTTTCAACCAGATTAGATTGTATATCCCATTTCTCAAGTTCATAACGAGCCACCTTTTCAAATCCCGGGTAAAGTTTAATGAGCTCCTTGGAATGAAAGCCGGCATGTTTTGTATCTCCCATTTCAGAATAAATAGGCGCTAGGATAAGGTGTGTCCAGAAAAATGCTGGCATGTTGATTTTCCTTGCCTCTTGTAAAGCAGACTCATAATCTTCAATACGATAATAATTAATTACAAAGGGTATATAGTAGAAATCTGGATGAGAATTGTTAAAAACGATTGCCTGTTCGACCAATTCAAGCCCGCGTTCCCACTCTCCACATAAAGCCAATCGAAAACCATGTATTGCGATCAGTAATGAATTATTGGAATTTAAAAGATAGGCTTTTTCCGCTTCATCGAGGCATGCACGCGTACCTGCTCTAGCCATCCTGGTAAATACTAACGAGTAATGCGCCCTGGCATTGTCAGGGTCACATTTGAGTGCAGTTCTGGCTGCTTCATAGGCCAGATCTCTTACGTCTCGTTCTCTTTTTAAAGGGTTAAAAGAGAATTGATATTCGGCGTTATATATGATTGCCAATGCTGACCATGCATCCGAGAATGAAGGATCAATAATTACCGCTTGTTCTAGCGATTCTCGAGCTATCAGATGATCACTTTCGGACAATGTTAATACCCATTGATAGAAATGCAGGAAATGTTGATAGGCCGTTAAATTGTTTGTAGAAGTGCGCTGTAATTGCACTAATTCTCTACGAGAGATTACGCCGTATGGTTGTGCAATAGATACCGCAACGTGTGAAGCTATATCGTCTTGAATAGCTATTAGGTTGCTGATGCTATAATCGCGACTATAAGTATTTGTCCATATATTAGCGTAGGCGAAGGCATCGTCGAGCTCAACAAATACCCGAATTTTATCGCCCACAATAAGCACGTTACCGCTAAGAATATAACGAACATCAATTGACTGGCGTAATTGCTGAGTATTGCGGTAATCGTCTTCTTTAGAGTTGATAGTAAAACGAGCAATGACAACGATCTCTTTGATCTTGGATAGCTGAGCAATTATTTCATGAGTAATACCATCTGCAAAAAAGTTGTACGCATCATTGTTAGTATCATTTTTAAAACTCAGGACCGCGACACTTGGGAACGATGATGTCTGTGCTAAATCATAATTAGAGATTGTTTGATTTTGAAGGTGTTTGCGATAATAGAAATTCGGAATGTAGCTTCCTTTGACTATATCTATAATAATATTGTCGTTAATGCCCGCCGATTCATAATAATGCCGTAACATGCGTCGTAACCTTACGGCGTTTACTCGAACGATAGGGTCCGACTGCGGATCAAAATTATGATTCTTTTCGAACACGATATTTGCAATAGTGAAAGCCTTAATAAATTCCTTTCTTCCTTTTATAGTTTCTTCTACGACATAGTTTAGGAAGCGAGCAATCTTTGGGGAACGAACAAATTCCGAATCAGCAATAATACGATTTAGTTGAACTCGTATTTCTTCTTCTTTTGGTTCAGAAGTGATATCGGGTTTTGAGTTAGAGGTAACCATTCTTTTACTCGTTGAATTTAATGGACTTTTTCCGCCTATAGTCTGGATTTAACACGTTAAACCCTGTTAATTACTTAAATAAGCTCTAATTTATCGCAATAATTAAATCTCTGAAACAGATAATTAACGGGATTCTGACAAATAATGACTAATTGTAATTTAGAGACAATCAGTAAAAATAAAAGCAAACCACATATATTCACGGATATTGATATGTATTCGATTATCGAGCAATTTGCCATTGTTGTCTTGAGAGAGAGCAGGGCGCATTTGAAAGAACAAGTGAGCGCCAAGAGTTTAAATTACAACCAATGGCTGGTGTTGAAACTAATATACCTGCGACGCGCCGATACGCCAAAACATATAGCCGATATAATTGGCGTTAGTCCGCCAAATATTACAAGGTACGCTGAACAACTAAATCAAAAGCAACTTATAAAAAGAAGTAATATTGCGGATGATCGAAGAGTTGTTAAATTTGAATTAACTTCTAAAGGAGTGCATGTAGCTAATAAAATATATAGCTCATATAAAGACTTGCCAAAAAAAGTAGAAAACGGACTTGTTGGTCAAGAATATAGTATATGGAAAATTATTACCGAACAGATTGAAAAAAAGATTGAAAAAAAGATTGTAACAGGGGCAAATAATATTTATTCACATGCGAATTAAGAAGCATGGCTGGTAACTTATGGCTTATTAGCCAAAACCTGTTATTTTAGAGCTTCAGCGGCTTTGAGGTAAGAATCACAGCCTTCAATTTTCTGTTTATCTTCTCCTGCTTCCTTAACGCATTTTTGGTACTCGTCGATTAACTCTAAACGTTGTTTTGCGATATTTTCTTCTGCCTCGTAAGATCTCTTTTGGGCGCGCTCTACTCCACTGCTGCAACCAGCCATAATTAGTGTGGTAATAATAAAAATTGTAAACATTTTTATAAGTTGCATGTCGTATTCTCCTTGAGTGAGCAACGATAACTAAATTCAATCAATAGCATTCTGTAAGTTCACAGCCAACTTTTATGACTATTACGCTATCGCTGTGCATTATTTTATATTAAAAAATTCCAAATGCATTGACTTGGGGCTAGTATATTTTAAAATTCAAAGTTGATAAATATATTAATGCCCGCTTACGGCTAATAAGAGTCGTTCACGATAAAATAAAATTAGTCTAAATTAATCGTGTATTTAACTACTCGATTATTTCCTGAATCAGATAGCCACAAAGTATTAGCTTTATATTCAACTCCTTCAGGGGTTCTAAATATATTAGGGCCTTTTCCTGCTTTGCCCGTTCCTAGCACGTGCAACAATGCTCCATCTGATCCTATAATTTTGATTGTATGATTATTTTTGTCCGCTGCTATTATGGTTCCATTAGGTAATATATCCTGATAACGCACACCGTTGAAATCGTATGGTTCACCACTCAATTCGCGTAAAATATTTAAGTCTTCTGAAAGCAGTAACATGCGATTATTGTTAGCGTCAGAAAGCCAAATATTTCCATCTGGGCTAATTTCTAGATCATGTGGTGCTGATAAGCCGGTAAGCTCCACTGCTAATTCGCCATCTTTGTATGCCACCACATTATTTGACCAAGCACCCGCAACATAAATACGACCATTAGGATGTGCAAGTACACCCTCTGGGCCACGAATATGTTCACTAAGCTCGCCGATTAACGTGGCTTTTGTCCCTTCGATGGCATAAATTGTGACGCGTGAATTATGTGTATCAGCTACATAAGCTCGCCCTTGTTGATCAAAATCAATATCATGTGTACCGCTTTGATGATCTGACCCAAACTCAGTTACAAGCGTTAGTGTTTCAGGATCAAGAATTGCTATTCTGTTGTTCCCAACATCGGAAACCATAAGAAATTTACCATCGGGTGATAGCTTTAAGTCATGTGGATTATCCAGCTCACTAGTGCTAGCAGTTATAAATGACGCAATTGTCTGTTCGGCGCTTGCAATCTCGAATTGCATGAATGCAATTAAAAATATGACGATGAGTTTTTTCATAAAAAATGTAACCAGCTCATTATTTGGTTTAAAAAGTACGTAATTTATTTTAATCGCTTTGCGGTCAAAAGCGGTCATTCTTATTAATTAGATAAAAGCTTGTCTTCTTAACTTTATTTTAGTTTTGATGCCCATATAGCGAGTTTATGTTTCATCGACAGCTGAGATATCTGATCTTGTGGGATAGGCTGGATTACCTTATCGTGTACAAGCAAACGATATATATATTCAATTTTTTCCGTGGCTGAGTCCGTGGGCTCAAACTCAACAACGCCTCTTTTTTCTCCATATTTCATACCTTCAGCAATTGCCTTTTTCACTAATTCCTTTTCGTTTTTTAGTTTCTTCATATCTGGCTATGCCTTCTAACAGTTGAACTAACCGTTTTATGTCCGCTTGCGGCCAAAAGCAGTCATTTCCTCTTACGATATACACTAATAATTACCCAAATACCAAATAATATAGTACGCGCAGGAGCTAATAAGATATATAATTTGCTCTGCTGCTTAGGAGAAATATTCAATGAAACAACTAATTATAGCGCCTCTTTTATTTGCGCCTTTTCTTTTTGTGGTAAGTACTTTACATGCGGATGATCACCGTCCATCTAAATTGAGATTTTTATTAGAAGATAAAACGAGCTATTTAAAGCATAAAGAACTCAAAAAAGGAGGAGTGAGCGCTAAAATATTATTGTACAAAAACATACTAGCAGTAGAATTTGTTACTCCTGTATATAATATCCATGGTGTAGATACTGCTCCTAACTTAAGATCAGAGGAAGAAAAAGCACGCGTTGAAAAAGCAAAAGGAAAGTTTTTAGCCGCTCCCGAGAAATTTGTATCTTTTAAACCTAAAGAAGCGTGCACTATGACTTCTTTTGGATATCGATTAGATCAAGTGGATGAAGGTGCTAAGCAAGCTGAGCCACACATTGGAAAATGGCGTCATTTTGATGTAAGAGCTGAATTATTATTTATTTGTGATGACGTACTTCCAGAGCGAATGAACGTTGGGCTATTCAAAATTACGCCAAACTTTAAAGAGATTCATGCTCAAATTATTGAACAAAATAGCGATCTTCGCCTAGTTGTATTAAGACCTAATACACCAGTGCTCGAATTTACACGATCTTCTGATACAAAGATTAAAAATTAATAAACGGGGTTAAATTGGCGACGTCTTAAAATAAGTGTGCTATCAGTACAATTTGTGACACTATATTTGACCACTTGTGGCCGAAAGCGGTCGTCAAAAAGCGATGGGCGACTCAACAACCCAATTGAACTAGTAAGTGTTTGTCATTTAAAGAAGAGTAGAGCGTAGAAATATCAGTATGCCCCTATAGATGCCCCCAAATTCAAATTACTGTAAAGAATGTCCGCTTTGGGTCGAAAGCAGTCATGGATGAGAATAATATATAAGAATAATCAAATACACTGATCTGGAAAAGCCTAAAAGGTCTGCTGGCGACTCAAAGCAGACAATTTTCAACTACTTATTGATATTCGTCATTATTTGATAATCTAGAATTTGTTTTCATTTGCATTGATCTAAAAAATATAATCAAATTTTTATAAAATAAGGAATAATCAATGGAAGAGCCTGTTCTGTTTACTCGCATTTTAGAAATTCTACATCAACAGCCAGTTCTTACTTTATTCCTAATTCTTGGCATGGGATATTTGATTGGCGGTATTCGAATTGGCAGCTTTTCTCTTGGCCCTGTAGCTGGTGTTTTGTTTGCAGGATTATTTCTAGGGCACTTTGATTTCCATATGAGTCCGGGCGCACAATCTGTGGGCTTTGCGTTATTCATTTTCTCAGTGGGTTATCAGGCTGGACCAAGGTTTTTTGATGTACTAAGAAAAGATGGGCTTAGATATTTTTCACTAGCCATCGTTATAGCTATAACAGGTTTTACAATTGCGGTTATTGCTACAAAATTACTATCTCTAACACCAGGCACCTCTGCAGGGCTTTTATCAGGAGGGCTTACCAGTTCCCCGACATTGGCTGCTGCACAAGAAGCGATTCGATCCGGACAAGTTAAGCCTCCGGAGGGCATTACTGCTGATGCTATGATGGGCAATGTTGCAACGGGTTATGCAATCACCTACATATTTGGCTTGGCAGGTTTAATCGCGATCATCAAGCTCCTTCCGCAAGTGCTGGGGATCAATCTGGAAAAAGAAGCAAAAGCACTCGAGGAAAAAGACAAATCTGCGGAGACATTCCATGTAAAAAACGTTTCGGCTCGCATTTATCGAGTTACCAACGAAGAATTTACGAAAATTCCCGGCAAAGAACTAAAAAACCAATATTGGGATAAAACCTCTGTTGTAAATATTAAACGAAACGGAAACATTATTCGACTTCAACCAGAAGAATATCTTCAGTTGGGTGATGAATTGCGTATCCTTGCACCCGTAGAATTTTTTACTAGCATCATATCGAAATTTGGTGAAGAGGTTGCACCAGAAGAAATTGCCGCAGAGTACCAGGAATCTGCAGAAGTTGTTGTTCTTAATAAAACAGTAGTGGGTAAAACAGTTGAAGAATTAGATATTGCACATAACTTCGGTGTTCTTCTTACCGGTGTCACACGAATGGGTCTGGAATTGCCACATACTGCAAGTTTTGAAATACAAAAAAATGATGTCCTCAATGTCGTTGGTCCAGAAGAAAGACTTGAACTTATGGGTCAAGAGCTAGGACACATAGAAAGAGATATTGAAGAAACAGATATGGTTACATTTGCGTTTGGTATTGCAATTGGTGTCGTTATAGGATTATTTGCGATTACGATAGGCCAATTGTCCATCGGCTTAGGTTCTGCTGGGGGGTTACTTGCATCCGGTCTTGCTATTGGGTACTTACGCAGTATTCGTCCTACTTTCGGGCGTATGCCACGTGCGGCACAGTGGATACTGATGGAGTTTGGGCTGCTACTTTTCATGGCAGGTGTAGGCTTGCGTGCTGGTGCCGATATTATTGAAACTTTTGTTGCTGCAGGACCGGTTCTTATATTGGCAGGAGTCATTGTTACTGCCACACCAATTTTTGTGGGTTATTTTTTTGGAAGAAAAGTATTAAAGATGCACCCAGTGTTGTTATTTGGTGGTATTACAGGGTCCATGACAAGTGGCGCATCGCTTAGTGTGGTAACAAAAGCTGCAAACAGTTCTATACCATCACTGGGCTACACTGGCGCATACGCCTTTGCAAATGTATTGCTTACTATCGCCGGCAGCATAATCCTGTTTTTTTAAAACTTATAAATCTAATTAATTTTCTATAAATATAATTTGTAAACGGATGTCCGTTATGGGTCGTTAGCAGACTTAGATGAGTAGTAAATTAGCGAAATTAAATATTCTTGTTATGTACGTCTGATTACGGCCAAAAGCGGTCATTCAACCTTAGTGACATTCTCATCAAAATTTTTACTTGCCCGTGTATTCCAGTCTGCATATCTGATTGAAATTTTTAGCCGTGAATTTTGAATGCCTATCCAAAATATGAAAAAGCTAGTAATCAACGCAGCTACCGTTATTTGGAGCAGCTTCATGTACTTATGAGAATTTCCAAGCCAGTCAGTGTAACCAGAGGATTCAAAAAAATACAAACTCGCTCCTGCAATTGCTGTCACAAAAGATAGAAATAAACTCCATGCAGGGATATCTACTCGTTTGGCAAAGATAGAAAAAAACACGACGGGCGCTAAAAATAAAGATGCTGTGCCACTCACCGCGACAGCGCTGAATAAGTCTTGGTTACCGGAGAATACTAGCAACAAACCTAGTAGCATAAACATCGACATAATTATCCGGCCATTTTTGACGTTAATCGACAGGAGCTTCATATCTACCGCAATCAACTTAGATGAGCTCGATAATGTGCTATCAAGAGTAGACATCGCAGAAATTACCAGAGTGGTACTAAATAATATCATTGGCCATTCACCTAACGTTCGGATAAGCACATCGTTCATTGTCTCGCCCTCAAACGCATGTGCGCCAGCCAATACGCCAAGACTTCCAAAAGCAATAATACAAATGATGCTAATCCATGCAGCATGTAAAAAGCTTCTTCGAGTAATATCGCGATTTGATAAAAATCCACGATCCATCATCACTGGATCATGCAATGGATAGCTCCATACTTGCAAGAATGCAACAATCATTAGAATTGGACCTGGCTTGCCAAGTTCAAACTCTACGAAATTCAAGTCAGAAAATGAAAACTGTTGGCTTTCCAGGACTGAATGCAATAATAGTATCAGCACAAAAATAAAAACCCCCATTTGAAAAACATCTGTTTTTAATGAAGCATGTAGCCCTCCTAGCATGGAATATGATAAGACGCCTATTGAGAATAGAACTATTGCAATTACGTATGAAGTGGAACCAACTGCACCAAAAATTAAGCCAATTACTAGTAAATTAGCAAAAACTTCACTGATTAGCCGAATTATAATCAAAAAGTTATAACAAACAGTTCCGGTATTTCCAAATCGCTCTTTAAAAAATGCTTGTATGCTGGTGTACCCGAGTTCAAAGCGCAAGCGATCAATAATTATCCCGCCCGTTAAAAATGATAAATAATAGACCGAATAAGCTAAGGTTCCCCAAATCCCATAGAAGTAGCCAAGAACTGCAGCATTCATTAGTGAGCGTGCAAATATCCAAGTAGTTACTTGGGAAAAAACAAGAGCCACTAAACCAGGCGCTTGACCGCTTGGGGAGAAGCCTGAAAAAAAGGTATTAGTGGTTTTCGCGTTAGGTGAAAAATAAATCGATAGTATTGCAAGTACACCAATTATGAATGGGAGAACATACTCCATTGCACTGTTCCAAGATTACACGATCGTGTTTCCAAGCTTAACATCTCCCTATTTTACTTTCTCATCTCTTCTGCCAATATAAATTTCAATCAGACTTCTTCCTTCAAATGTCCGCTTTGGATCGTTAGCAGATATTCTGGCTATTCGAGACAAGTATATTTGATTTTGCTAATATGTCCGTCTGTCTATGACTGCTTTCGACCCAAAGTGGACATTCCAATAATAGACATTAATAATTCACTTAATAAGAAATTAAACCACTCAATTCCTTAACAAACTAAACAGCAATTTCCAGCATGATTGGTAAAGCCATACGTAATTTTCTAAAACTTGAAACCGCAAGTGGGATCCTGCTAGTGGCCGCAGCGGTACTCGCCATCATCTGTGCCAATTCGCCGCTGGCGCCTTACTACGAAAAACTACTGAGTATCACTGGTGAATTACGCATTGATGATTTTAGTGTCGCCAAACCAGCACTACTTTGGATAAACGATCTTTGGATGGCGATATTCTTCTTTCTGGTCGGACTGGAACTTAAACGCGAACTCATTGAAGGCGAACTAGCGGATAGGAGTCGGTTAATTTTGCCGGTCGCCGGTGCAATCGGTGGGATGGTAGTGCCTGCTTTGATTTACGTGTGGTTCAATTTAGATAATGCAGCGTCAATGAACGGCTGGGCGATACCTGCTGCCACCGACATCGCGTTTGCCCTAGGGGTCTTAGCATTACTCGGAAGTAGGGTGCCGTTAGCACTCAAAGTGTTTTTAGTGTCGCTAGCAATCATCGATGATATCGGTGCCATCATTATCATCGCGCTGTTCTATAGCGGTCAGTTGTCTCAAATCTCTTTGGTACTTTCTGCCATTTGCTTAGTTGTATTGTTCGTGTTGAATCGACGCGGTATTGCAGATATTCCTACCTATTTTTTCGTGGGCAGTATTCTGTGGTTAGCAGTGCTTAAATCCGGTGTTCACGCGACATTGGCTGGGGTGGTGCTAGCGATGTTCATTCCCCTTCGCGATCCAAAAAATCCTGAATATTCGCCGCTTAAACAGCTTGAGCACAGCCTACATCCCATAGTCGCATTCTTTATATTGCCAGTGTTTGCCTTTGCTAATGCCGGTGTGTCTCTTCAAGGCATTTCTTTGTCGACATTGACCGAACCTGTGCCCCTTGGGATTGCCAGTGGGCTTTTCGTTGGCAAACAATTGGGAATCTTCTTTTTTTGCTGGTTGGTCGTTGTTTTGGGCTTATGCCGTTTACCCGATGGTATCGACTGGAAGTCTTTATATGGTGCCGGAATTTTGTGCGGAATCGGCTTTACCATGAGTTTGTTTATTGGCGGCCTGGCGTTTGAGCATTCAGGCGGTGGTAACCTGGTGGATGTTAGACTCGGAATTCTCACAGGTTCGCTGCTCTCCGGCATTATTGGGTACTTATATTTACGCTTCGTTCTACCTGCAAAGAATTAATTGCGGCACATATATGTGCTCGGTTTGCGAACAATAAAACCGTGGAGAACGTGAAACTTTCACCAACGCTCGAGATACTTGCTCGCGTTGCTTCGATTCCCGTTCGATAATTGATCAATTATTTCGTAAATTGAATGTCCTCTAACGGCCAAAAGCGG
>CAJIBE010000083.1_pt1 | contig 110901 bp, 112 predicted proteins | sample 9199301 | NCBI WGS metagenome assembly CAJIBE01 (sample SAMEA7708291, study PRJEB35096) | sediment metagenome | biome: marine neritic benthic zone biome [ENVO:01000025]; feature: sediment [ENVO:00002007]; material: shallow marine sediment [ENVO:03000034] sea grass bed [ENVO_01000059] ... | reverse complement strand
TGGCATAAGTACATGGCCGAGCAGATGCACAAGTGGGATGAAGAGATGGCATCGGAAGGCGAGCGTAAGGTCGCGGATGAAATGAACAAGATCGCAGGCTACGCATAGTCGGTAATCACAAACAGTACCTAAGCCCCCTGTTTGGGGGCTTTTTTTTGCTTTGGAAAAATGTACAAATTCTACTTAACCGACACAATTTTTAAATCGTATGAGCAGAAAAATTCTTTCTCAGACGCTGGCTGAATCAATCAGTGGACAGGATCTTGGAGATGCGCGTGCATACTTTGAAAAAGAGTTGCAGGAACAAGAACAGCATCTGCAGACATTACCAGATGATTCACTGGCTACCGATGTTGCAAACGTATCATTAGCAATTGCTCGCGCGCACTTGGGGTTGGGGCATAAAGATCAAAGTTGGCAAATTGCCTGGCCTTTACTGTCCGATTTTATTGAGCACGCTGAATTTGAACGTGCTGTCGAAGTATGTGAGATACTTTATTTGTGCGAGCAGACCGATTCTATTATTGCATTAGCACACGGTTGCTGGCTTGCGGTTACGTATCCGGTTGATCCCGCTCTAACTGTAGATATGTTGTCATATATTGTTGCAGAAACGCCGGATGATTCCGATGGAGCCGCGGTTGCCAGTGTTACGGCACTTTATCTGGTTGAGATGCGCGCCGACGAAAATCAGAAAGACAGCTTAATGTTCCTGACTAAACAGCTGGTAGCAATGGTTGCAAAAAGACACCGAGGAATAGAGGAAGAGGAATCTATTCAGATCTGGATCGAAATGCTGGAATTGAATAACCTAGACGAGCTGTTTACTCGCCTAGGTAAAATGATAGATGCGATCGTCAACAATCAGTGGTGGATTGATCGTGACGAACTTCGAGCGAAACTACCGATCAATTAGGCATTAACTTCCGTACTTTTTCAGGTACTGGTCAATTGAGCCGGAGTACCCATCGTCAGAGCCTTTTTTGGTAGTTTTGTGCTCGCTGGCCGGTTTTGGACTATCCTCGGATTTGCGCTGATCATAGTTGCCAGCAAGATAATCATCCAGTGAACCACTGTAGCCCCTGTGTTCATTTGCATTATGTTTCTGAACGGTTTCTTCTTTCTCTCTTTGGTGTTTGATGTATTCCTTGCCACTGCCAGTATAGCCTTTGTGTTCCTCAAGGATTTTATCGTCGTTTGCATCTTTGCCAGTGTGCTCCAGATAACCCTCCATTGAACCACTGTATCCAGAATGGGAGAAGACAGATTTGTGGGTTTCATACTTGGCTTTGGAACTGATCATCTGTTCCGTATCCGCTGTGTGGGTGATGGCGGTCATATCCGAGCCACCCGAAGAACGATCAGCGACATAAAATACGACTAAAAGTAAGATAACAACCACCGCTACGATGATTGCAGGTAAATTTGATGTTGAGCTGCTCATTAAGAATATTCTCCTAAGTTGCTATATTTTTAACGTGGTTATGAGCTTGAGTAATTGGGAGGTAAATGCTACGGATAACGGCACTGCGGGTCAATGAACTTAGACGTTTTACAATGACATTTTGTCACGGTCACAGGGTAGATAAAATGATACTGCGAGTGAATTGAGGTAACGGCAATGGAACCTGTTCACCCAAGGGCAATTATTCACGTTGATATGGACGCTTTTTATGCGTCTGTGGAAGAGCGCGATTTTCCGGATCTCGCAGAGAAACCGCTCATTGTTGGCGGAGACCCGGATGGACGTGGTGTCGTCGCTACCTGCAATTACGTCGCTCGCCAATTTGGTATCCACTCGGCAATGCCCTGTGCACTGGCTCGCAGGAAATGCCCACAAGCCGTATTTGTCAGACCTCGATTTCCAGTCTATCGAGAAGTATCCATGCAAATCAGGCAAATTCTGGGACGATACTCCGACCTGGTTGAACCGCTCGCGCTGGATGAAGCCTATCTTGATGTGAGCCACCAAACCGAACATTTGGGGTCCAGTGTATTGATCGCCCAGGATATTCGACGCCGAATTTTTCATGCGACCCAATTAACGGCCTCAGCAGGCGTTTCTTACAATAAATTCCTGGCCAAAATCGCATCTGATCGCTGCAAACCAAATGGGCTCATGTATATTTCTGCGCAAGAAGGGCCAGAATTTGCCAGTCAACTGCTCGTCAGGCACTTTTTTGGAATTGGGCCCGCTACTGAAGAAAAAATGCACTCTCTGGGAATCTATACAGGCGCCGATTTGGCCAGCTGGGATTTGAAAGAACTGCAGCCGATTTTTGGTAAAGCCGCTGACTACTATTTTAATGTCGCCCGTGGAATCGATGATCGCCCTGTGGTGGCAAATCGGGAACGCAAGTCCGTTGGCACCGAAGATACCTTCGTGGAAGATCTGCTGGTGCGCGAACAGATGCTGGCCATGCTCAACAAACAAACGAGTGTGGTCGCCAACGACCTGGTGCAATTGGGTGTCATTGGTCGCACCATCACCGTGAAGGTTAAATTTTCTGACTTTTCTCAGGTTACGCGCAGTTGTTCTAACAACACTGGATTTAAACACCTAGACGACATGCTTCAGTTGATTCCTGAATTACTGGATAGTGCGTTGACTAAATCTTTACCAGTAAGATTACTGGGGGTAACGGTGTCTAATCTGGCAGCGAATAACGTATTTAATTCAGAAGATCAGATTTCCCTGTTTTAAGTGGTAATATTAAGCCCCTGTTTGAGCATAACTTGCCCAATAGACGGTCTTTTGTTGTCCTAAAAATGGGCTTGTAGTATGTTGCTGGTAATAAAAAAAGAACAAACTGATGCAAAAGAGTTGCGTTAGAAACCCAGAGTAGCGGAGGCCAATTCAATGACAGTTAGCAGTAAAATCAAGGTTCCAGAGGGATTTTCAGTCCATCATGTATTCTGTCCGCATGATTGTCCCGATTCGTGCTCTATGCTGGTGACACGTGATGACACTACCGGCAAAGCAGTCAGGGTACAGGGTGATCCAACCCATCCCATTACGCGCGGTTATTTATGTAACAAGGTTAATCATTATCTGGACTTTGTGTATAACGAAAATCGTGTGATGTACCCGCATAAGCGGGTTGGCCCTAAAGGCCCTGGTGCAAAGTTCGAGCGCATCAGTTGGGACGAAGCCATGGAAACCATCACCGATAATTTTAAAAAGACGATCGATGAGTACGGCTCAGAAGCCATTCAGCCTTATTCCTATTCAGGTACCATGGGGATGGTCGGTTACTGGACCATGGATTCCAGATTCTGGAATAAGATGGAAGCGGCTCGACTGGAACAATCGATTTGTATTTATGCTGCGATGTGGGCCGGACTCCATACCTATGGCTTGGCTCATGCCAACACATCCATTCATGAAGCAGCGCAGGAAGCAGATTATATAATTCTCTGGGGTGCAAATCTGGTGAGTACTGGAGTGCATGCCATTCCGTTTATTCGTGAAGCAAAAGAGCGTGGCGCGAAGCTGGTTGTGATTGATCCACGTCGAACTCGTACGACGATGATGGCTGACTGGCATATTCAGCCCAAACCAGGAACGGACGCCGCATTGGCTCTTGGAATGATGAAGGTCATTGTTGACAAGGGAATGCATGATGAAGAGTTTCTCAAAGAGCAGACATTAGGCTGGGAAGCGTTATTAGAAACCAAGCTGCCTGATTATCCGCTGGATAAAGTCGAAAAAATTACCGGCGTTCCCGCGGCTGATATTGAAAAGTTAGCGGTTGAGTATGCGTCTGCAAAGATTCCGGTGATTCGTGCAAACTACGGGTTAAACCGACATCAAAATGCGGGGCAAATGTGTCGCTCTGTTTTGGTGCTGCCTTGTATTATCGGTTCATGGAAACATCGATGCGGTGGAGCCGGCTTCGGTAACCTGGAAGAAATGTGGTTGCGTCATGATCTTGAAAAATTGCATCGCCCTGATCTGGGAGATCGCGCTTCCAAGCGCATGGTCAGTATGGTTCAAATTGGCCGAGCGTTGTCTGAAGATATCGGATACGACGGAGCAAAACTGGATCCGCCAATTAAATCGATATTTGTATATAACTCGGATCCTGCCAATTGCGCACCGAATTCAAATGCCGTGCGTAAAGGGCTTATGCGTGATGATTTATTTGTTGCTGTGCACGAGACTTTCTGGACGGACACCTGCGAATATGCCGATATTGTTCTCCCGGCAGATACACAGCTAGAACGTATGGATCTGGTTGCGACCTATGGTAACTGGTATTACTCCATGAATGAGCCGGTAATCGAACCGCTGGGTGAAAGTGTTCGAAATTCAGAACTTTTCCGCATGCTAGCTAAAAAGATGGGTTATCTGGAAGGTACGGATAACGCATTTACGCAAACCGATGAGGAAATTGTGCGGGATATTCTGGTAAGTGATGAAGTCAATCCATTAATGGAAGGCATCAGTTACGAGCAGTTGAAAAAGAATGGCTGGGCGCGTGCAAACACGGAAACCGACCGTAGAAATTTCCTCAAGAACGGCTGGCCAACTCCTAGTGGCAAGATCGAAATATACAGTGAAACACTAAAGGGTGAAGGGGTGGATCCGTTGCCGACTTATGTGCCTGAAATTGAAGGCCAGGAAGACAGTAAGCGAGACAAGTACCCGCTTCAGGTGCTAAGTAGTGCATCGCACTATTTTATTGGTGATTCATTCCAGTCTGTACCACGCTTGCAGGCCATGATGTCCCGGCCTACAGTGGAACTGAGTCCGGAAGAAGCCAACAAACGTGGATTGCAAGATGGCGATTTATGCCGACTGTATAACGATCGCGGTGAGACTTACGCTTATGCGGTAGTTATTGAAGGTATGTTGTCGGGGATGTGTTCTACGCAGAAACAGTTCAAGGGAAGTAATACCCCAGGTGGCGTCAACATAAACGCGTTGAACACCGAGATGCTTACCGATTTTGGCAAAAGTCCAACCTTTTACTCGGTTCTGGCTGAGGTCGAAAAAGCCGATGAAGACACGAGGAAAAAAGCATTGTTGCAAGAGTGGGGAGGAAAAAAAGGGTATGTCAAGAAATGGCGTGAAGATCCTCGCAATCAGGATGTAAAAGCGACTGATGAGGAAATACTTGCACAAGCCGAAAAAATTCACCCAGGAGTATTTCAGTAATGGCGAATCAACAAGTATTTAATGATCCGTTTGATCTTTATATCAGAAAACTTCCTGAACCAGATCCGGATATTCAACGCAAAAGGGTACACATAAACAGTGGCGTGATCACTAAGATAAGAAAACTTACCTACGACACGTATGAAGTAACCGTTACGGTATCTGAAGATGCTCCACCGTTGAATGGCAAAGCTGGCCAATACGCAACGTTGCAGGTTCCGGGTGCAAGAAGACCGCGTTCCTACTCCTTTGCAAAAGCGCCAGAGCTGGAAAAGCACAATGAACATACATTTTTTATTCGCCTCGTCCATGGCGGAAAGCTCTCCAGCTGGTTAGCCCAAAGTGATCGTACGGGTGAGCATGTAATTATTTCTGGACCGATGGGTAAGTTTGGAATCGATGATACAAACAAGACAATGGTATGCATCGCGGGTGGTAGTGGAATGAGTGCAATCAATGCGATTGTGGAAGAAGCCTGTAGCAAATCAATTGCAAGAGATTGTTACTTTTTCTACGGAGCCAGAACGCAGGCAGATTTATACTGTCTTGAAGAATTGGAAGATATTACAAGACAGTGGAACAAGAATAATTCTTTTAAATTTATTCCGGTTTTATCTGAAGAATCAGAAGATAGTGACTGGGACGGTCCGCGAGGTTTTGTTACGCAACATTTTAAGGAAGAGTACCTGGATAAAGGTATCGTTGATATAAAAAACATAAAAGCGTTCTTCTGTGGGCCTCCTCCAATGATTGATCATGGAGTGAAGGTTCTTGAAGAGGCTGGACTGGCATCTGAAGATATCAAGTTTGACAAATTTGAAGACGCCAGATCACCGGCACCAGTTGTCGATAATACAAAGTGTGTTTTATGTGACGAGTGTCTTTTGGTAAAGCCAGTACCAAACTGCCTGGTTGAAGCAACCAATTTCAAGGTCAATGGAGGTAACACAGTTTCTGCATTTGAGAGAGTTCAACCAGCGAAAACATCGGGCCTATATTACAACTCACTGTTTATAGATGAAAATGAGTGCATCCGTTGTTATGCGTGTGTAGAGGCGTGTCCTCATAATGCGATATCACCTGATTATGCTTCTGTACCTGATACGTTACGGAAAATACAATCATAGTGTATGGGAATTAAAATGTAAGAACGAAGGTAAAAAAACTGCTTCAGGGAACTGGAGCAGTTTTTTTTTGATCATAAAATTGAAAGAATATTTTATTAGTTAACTCGTGAAGAGTGGAGTACCGAATGAAAAAAGTAATTGCTTTGCTAGTTGTTTTTATGTGCACTTTAGTGCTGATGGTATCTGCAAAGGAAAGTGCCAATCGATTTGATCAGGGGTTGTTTTGGAAAATTGAAAAAGACGGCGAGTATGTCGGGCATATTTTTGGAACATTACACATGAATGATGAGCGAATAATCAGCTTGCATGAAAAAGTATCTAAAGTACTCGATGACTCCAAAAGCTTTGCCATGGAATCATTTCCCAGTGATCATTATTGGAATCCATACCAGGGTGGACAGTTTATTAAGCATGACATGGTGTTACCCAAAGGCGAGTATCTGAGCGACCTTGTCGATGAGGAGACATATCAACAAATCCAGGAAGTGTTAACGGGTCTCGGTATGAAACCGGAATTTATAAAGACACTTAGACCTTGGGCGGCAATGCGAAGTTTTGCTGTTCGAGCAAAAAGTAATAAGATTATTCTCGACTATGAGTTGCTGGATCGAGCGGCATCGCAGAAAAAGGAATTGTATCAGGTGGAATCAATTGAAGAGTTTATTGTTACGCTACAGGAAATGCCGATAGAAGCTCAGATCGAATTATTAAAATTTACCGTCGCAAGCTATGAAATAATGCACGATATTATTGATGATATGTTGGATGCCTATTTGGAGCAGGACTTGAAGGGTATGTATGAAATCAGTACGCGCTTCATTCCAAGGGAGCCAGATAATGAAAGATGGCGTAAAATCTACTTAAAGCATGTCATAGAGATTCGTAATATTGTTATGGAGCACTACATGCGAAAGCCCATGCGAGAGAAAGAAACATTTATCGCGATCGGTGCTGTTCATTTGTACGGTGAAAAAGGTGTGCTGGCCCTCATGGAGAAAGATGGCTACACCGTATCTCGTGTTGAAATTTAATTAATTATTCGATATGAAAAAATGGATTTATCTGGTTTGTTTTGTCTTTTTTGTACTTAATCAATCGTTATCTGCAACAACGAAATATGTAACCGACGAATTTGAAGTCATGTTGCGCACAGGCCAGAGTGTGCAGCATGAAATTCGTCGACAAGTAAAAAGTGGCACGCCTTTAGTTGTTATCGAGGAAAGTGATGGCTACACTCATGTCCGTATGCCATCTGGTATCGAAGGATGGGTGCTTACTAGGTATCTTATGGATCAACCATCAGGCCGCGATCAATTGGCCGCCTTGCAAAAAAGGCATGAAAAATTAGAAACAAAATTTGACCAGGCTGTTGAAGAACAACAAACATCATTGAAGAGAGAAATTGTCAGGCTAAAGAATCTTGCAAAACGACCTTTAGAGTTGCAACGAGAAAATGATCAGCTGAAAGCCCAGTTGACACAAGAGAAGGAACGTTTCGCAAAACTACAGGCAGAAAGTGAAATTTTAAAGTCTCCACTTAAAGATCGTCAGTGGTTTGTCAGTGGTGCGATGGTGGTTGTGGGGAGTATGATTTTTGGAATTTTACTGACGCGTATACCGTGGCAGCGAAAAAAGAAGTGGAATCAACTTTAGTAGTTAATTTTGGTAGGACAAGCAAAAAATATAACTAATTAAAACTATTTTAACCACGCTATTCTGGATATCGACTGACCGACTTCACTCTCTAACTTTTTCCGTATACTGGAACAATTGCACCATTCACTGAATTAGCCAAATCAGAACTTAAGTACAGCATGGTATTGGCAATGTCTTCTGGGGGTACCCAGCTTGCATGATCTGCATTGGGCATATCAGCTCTGTTAGTAGCCGTGTCGATTGTGCCAGGCAGTATACAGTTGATGTTGATATCGTCATTTTTATGTTCTGCAGCCAGGCTTTCGGTGAGGGTAACCACGGCGCGTTTTGATATACAGTAAGGTGCCATCTTGCCTTTGCCTTCGGTGGCGGCGCGGGCTGAGACATTGACGATTCTTCCTGAATCTTGCTGGATCATTTGCGGGATCACTCTTTTACAGGTATTTAGCGTGCTAACGAAGTTCATTTGAAACATGGCATCAAAATCTTCTGCACTTAACTCATGGACTTGAGGTCCCATAGAAAAGCCACCGGCTAAATTTAGTAAACAGTCAATTTGTCCAAAATGCTCTAGAGTTTGCTGAATTAAACGTTCAGCCTCGTATTCATTAGTCAGATCGCAAGGAAGAGCGATATAACGTGTGCTGCTAAATTTATCAGCGAATTGGTCAAGCTTGCTGGGGTCACGCCCGGTAAGTATTAGATTTGCGTTGGACCCATAAAATATTTTTGCTGTAGCCTGACCTAAAGCACCAGTAGCACCAGTGATTAAAATGACTTTTCCCCCAAGGTTCAGCATGTAAATAATAATCCTGTTCAAAAAAAAGGCGGCAAGGAGGTTGCCGCCCAAGATTTACCACCTTAGTGGTGGCCCCATAACTCTGTAAACAAAAACCAGAAAGTTTTCAATTAGACGTTAAGTATGTTCTTAACCAGCTAATTTTGACTAGCTTGTTTTCGCAATCAGATTTCCTTACCAGACCAGCGCGCCGCCGGTTTGATACTCAGTAACGCGTGTTTCAAAAAAGTTCTTCTCTTTTTTTAAGTCAAGTACTTCAGACATCCACGGGAATGGGTTACTAGCACCTGGATATTGTTCTGGCAATCCAATTTGTGAGCAGCGTCGGTTGGCAATAAACTGCAAATACTCAGCAAACATATTGGCATTTAATCCCAGAATTCCTCGTGGCATGGTGTCCTGTGCATACTGGATTTCCAGTTCTACTGCATCGGTAATGAGAGAAATCATTTCCTGCTGAAAAGCTTGCCCCCAAAGATGAGGATTTTCCAGTTTAATTTGATTAATCACATCGATGCCAAAATTCATGTGCATGGATTCATCGCGCATGATGTATTGAAACTGTTCGGCTACCCCCGTCATCTTGTTGCGGCGTCCCATGGAAAGAATTTGAACAAATCCAACGTAAAAGAAAATTCCTTCAAACACTACATAAAAAGCAATCAAGTCTCGCAACAGGCGTTGATCATTTTCTAATGTGCCGGTTGTAAAATTGGGATCTCCCAAACTTTGAGTGAATGGTAAAGCCCACTCCGCTTTTTTGGCAACAGCAGGGACTTCGCGATACATATTAAATACCTCACCTTCATCCAGGCCGAGTGATTCAATACAGTATTGGTAAGCGTGAGTATGTAATGCTTCTTCAAATGCCTGTCTGAGTAAATACTGACGACATTCCGGATTAGTAATATGTTTGTATACTGCCAAAACCAGATTGTTTGCTACCAGCGAATCAGCGGTGGAGAAGAACCCTAGATTGCGCTTAATCACGGTACGTTCATCTTCCGTAAGACCATTTGGGTTTTTCCACAGTGCGATATCCGCGGTCATATTTACTTCTTGTGGCATCCAGTGATTTGCACAGCCGTCCAGATATTTTTGCCATGCCCATTCATACTTGAAAGGTACTAATTGATTTAAATCGGCGTGGCAGTTGATGATTTTTTTGTCATCCACCCGAATTCGACGTGCACCCATTTCGATGTTTTCCAGACCTGTAGCGCCCGACTCTGATAGGTCGTTGGCTGTCTGAGAAATGGTTGCTTCCGTTCGGGTACCGTTTGCTTCTGGTTCTAGATCGAATTTATCCAAGGCAGATTCTACGCCCCCGATAGTCTCTTGCTGGTCTACTGGTGCTTCTGCCAGTGGGTCGTCCCAATTCAGCATAGTTATGTTTCTCCTCTAGTTATGGTTTCAGTCTCAGCTTTTCTGCAAAGCACTAATTTGTAGTTTCTCCCCGAAGGTTAGTTAGGGGTGCATTTATAGAAAATTTGCACCCTCTTCTCCTCTAGTGGGTATCACTATTCATTTACTGGCACGCCTCGCAATCTGGATCCATGAGAGAGCAGGCGCTGGGCGCGGCGCTGCCTTTTCCATTTGGCAGTTGTTCTTCTGATTGCACTGCGTTTAATTTACTTTCCTGATGGTTTTCCATGGTGCTTTTTTCAACGTGTGTCGCACTAATTGAACGCAGGTAGTAGGTTGTTTTGAGTCCTCGAACCCAAGCTAATTTATATAGGTTGTCCATCTTCTGACCCGATGGCTCTGCCATATACAGATTCAGTGATTGTGCCTGGTCAATCCATTTTTGCCTGCGCGAACCTGCTTCTACCAGCCAACGTGGATCTACTTCAAAAGCAGTTCGATATAACTGTTTCAGGTCCTCAGGGACACGATCAATATCCTGTACACTGCCATCGTAATACTTAAGGTCGTTTACCATGACGTTGTCCCAGAGGTTGTGCTGCTTTAAATCCGAAATTAAATAAGGGTTGGCTACGGTAAATTCACCAGACAAATTCGATTTAACAAACAGATTCTGGTAAGTCGGCTCGATGCTCTGTGTGACACCACAAATATTCGATATGGTTGCTGTAGGTGCAATAGCCATCGTATTTGAGTTACGCATGCCAACTGTTTTTACCCGTTCACGCAGGTTGTCCCAGTCCAGATTTGTGGATCGGTCAACGGTAAGAAAACCCCCGCGTGCTTTCTCGAGTAAGCTAACAGAGTCAAATGGCAAAATGCCCTGTGACCACAAAGAGCCTTGATAGGTTGTGTAGGTTCCACGTTCTTCCGCCAGGTTGGTCGAAGCCTTGATCGCGTAGTAGCTGATTGCTTCCATGGAAGTGTCAGCAAACTGTACTGCCTGTTCACTGGCGTAGGAAATTCGCAACTTGTAAAGTGCGTCCTGAAATCCCATTACACCCAGTCCTACCGGGCGGTGACGTAGATTGGAAGCGCGAGCTTTACCAACACTATAGTAGTTATAGTCGATTACGTTATCGAGCATGCGCATGGCAGTGTTGATGGTGACTTCCAGTTTATTCAGATCCAGACCATCTTCTGTTACGTGTGCCGCCAGATTTACCGATCCCAAATTACATACGGCAATTTCGTTGTCTGAAGTATTAAGTGTAATTTCAGTACACAGGTTGGAGGAATGCACTGCACCGATATGGCTCTGTGGAGAACGCACATTGCAAGGGTCCTTGAAAGTAATCCATGGGTGACCGGTTTCATACAGCATACCTAGCATTTTTCGCCATAAATCTACTGCGCCGATCTTTTTAAAATTTTCTAATTCTCCGCTATCCGCCAGCTGCTCATAATGGACATAACGTTCTTCAAACTCCTGGCCATACAAATCATGCAGATCAGGTGTGTCATGTGGCGAAAATAACGTCCATTCTTGTTCTTCACTTACTCGTTTCATGAAAAGATCAGGAATCCAGTTGGCCGTGTTCATGTCATGGGTTCGACGTCGGTCATCCCCTGTGTTTTTGCGTAAATCCAGGAACTCTTCTATGTCCAGGTGCCATGTTTCCAGATAAGCGCACATTGCGCCTTTTCTTTTGCCACCTTGATTAACTGCAACTGCAGTGTCGTTAGCAACCTTGAGGAAAGGAACCACACCCTGAGATTTTCCATTGGTGCCCTTTATATGAGAGCCCATTGCGCGAACACGTGACCAGTCATTGCCCAGGCCACCTGCAAATTTGGATAACATGGCATCATCTTTTATTGCATCAAAAATTCCATATAGATCATCCGGAACGGTCGTCAGGTAACAGGAGGATAGTTGTGGTCGCAAGGTTCCGGAATTAAATAAGGTGGGAGTAGAACTCATAAAATCGAAAGAGGACAGCAGGCGGTAATATTCAATCGTACGTTTTTCCCGTTCAATCTCATTAATGGCCAGTCCCATTGCCACGCGCATAAAAAATGCTTGCGGTAATTCAAAGCGAGTATTATTTGAGTGAATAAAATAACGGTCATAGAGAGTTTGCAGTCCCAGGTAGGTAAACTGATAATCCCGGTCGGGCTCCAGGGCAGCAGACAATACCTTGAGATCATATTCTTTCGCCAGGCGCGCATCGATTAACTCGAGCTCGGCAGCTTTGCAGATATAGTCTTCAAAGTAACTAGCGTAGCCAGATCGCATTTCTTCCTGGGTAGCTTCACAGGGGCTGCCGGCCAAGAACGTCAGTGCCTCTCGACGCAGACTGTCGAGCAACAAACGCGCTGCTACATAAGTATAGTTCGGTTCTTTTTCAATTAGAGTGCGGGCACTCATGGTCAGGGCAGCAGCTACATCGTTCTCCGGAACCCCTTCGTACAGGTTACGTAAGGTCTCATCGATGATTGGCTGTGAGTTGACGTCTTCCAATTCTTTACAAGCATGCAGTACTACTTGCTGTAAACGGGTTACATCGAGTTGCTTTTGCTGGCCCTGGGAATCGGTGACATGCACAGAATCAGTGTCGATAGATTTTTCCCCAGAAGTCGATTCTGCGTCTTTCTTCTGTGCCCGCTCCTGAGCTCTTCGCTCACGATAGAGAACGTAATCACGGGCAACTTTGTGATGTCCTTCCCGCATTAATGCGAGTTCTACTTGATCCTGAATATCTTCTATATGGAAAATTCCACCATCAGGGCGACTGCGAGTGAGCGCATATTCCACCTGTTCGGTAAGCTGTTCCACTATGGCATGCACTCGCTTGGAGGCGGCAGCTTCACCACCTTCCACGGCCAGAAAGGCCTTGGTTACCGCGATTTTTATCTTGTCGCGGTCAAAACCTGTGACCTTGCCATTGCGGCGAATAACGCGATACTGGCCTGGTGCGGTAGCCTGAATTTCGTGTTCACTGGGCGCATTAGGGATAGGGGTAGTTTGAATATTTTCAGTGCTTGAAGTGGTGTTTTCAGTTTGCATTCAGATTCTCTTGGATCTTTTTGATTTTTATATGGTTATGATCGTCCGTGTAGAACAATACTGGGTCCCTGTACAGCGCACCACTATAAGTTGAGGTTAGAGGAGCCGTCAACCCCAATATGTTGTGGAAATCCGGTTGAACCAGCTGTGGGTAAGTTGTGGAAAAGATCGCCCGCGATGTGCCAAAAAAAGATTTCGACTGTACTTTCGAGCACTTACACTCTGTTTGTGTGAGATCAATGCATCGTTAAATAGGTTTAATCAGTGTAAATAGAATTTTTTTATGGCAATTTAGTGATGGAGTTCACATTTTTTGGAGTGACCAATGGTAGCCGGGACGCACAGCCGTATCGAGGAGCCTCATAAGACACGAACCGACTGGCAGAATTTACGTCAGCTGTTTCCTTTTCTATGGGCCTATCGTGGGCGGATACTGCTGGCCCTTATTTGTCTGATATTGGCAAAAATCGCCATGGTTGGTGTGCCGGTAGTGCTCAAATATATTGTCGACCAGCTCGATCCAGGCAAGGCGCTGATGCAATTACCCATCGCACTGTTACTTGGTTACGGTGGACTACGACTCGCCACCGCCTTGTTTAATGAATTACGCGACATTCTGTTTGCGCGGGCCAGGTTTCATGCAGTTAGCCGCCTGTCTGCAAAGGTTCTTGCCCATCTTCACCAATTGTCCCTGCGATTTCATCTGGATCGGCGCACGGGCTCGATTGTCCGGGACCTGGAGCGAGGTACCGTAAGTTTAAGTTCGTTATCTAACTATTTCGTATTTATTGTTATTCCCACCATTTTTGAAATCCTGCTGGTCATAGCAATATTACTTGGCGCGTACTCGTTTCATTTTAGTGCGATTACGCTGGCGACCGTGGTGTTGTATATCCTGTTCACCATACTGGTTACGAATTGGCGTATGCACTATCGACACCAGGCAAATAAGCTAGATTCAGTTGCTCATTCGCAAGCGGTCGACAGTCTTCTGAACTATGAGACTGTAAAATATTTCAACAATGAAAAATACGAAGTTGATCGTTATGCAAAGACGCTAGGTGAATGGGAAGATTCATCGGTTAAAAGCACTGTTACGATGTCGTTACTCAATTTTGGCCAAGCTATGATAATCGCGCTCGGTGTCAGTGTAATTATGATCTTTGCTGCACAAGGCGTGCTCGAGAAAAATCTGACGATAGGAGACCTGGTACTTATCAACGCATTAATGCTGCAGTTATTTGTTCCTATGAATATGCTGGGTATTGTATATCGACAAATTACATACGCGCTTGCGGATATGGATTTGCTTGTCAGGCTATTAAAAGAAGTGCCGGAAGTGTGCGATCAAGCCGATGCGAATCCACTCAATATCACTAATGGTTCAATATGTTTTGAAAAAGTATGTTTTTCCTACCATGAAAAACGCCCAATTTTGAATAAGTTTTCAATGTCGATACAGGCCGGGCAAAAAGTGGCAGTTGTAGGTCCTTCAGGGGCAGGTAAATCAACGCTAGCCAGGTTATTGTTTCGATTCTATGAGGTTACAGACGGTGCAATCTACATAGATGGTGAAAATATCTCGATGTGCACGCAGGAAAGTTTACGTAGGCAAATCAGCATGGTTCCGCAGGATACGATGCTGTTTAATGATTCTATTAAATTCAATATTCAGTATGGAAATCCACTGGTTGGCGAGGAGGAAATTCAGCGCGCAGTGCGCCTAGCCAATCTAGAGAAATTAATCGCAGACTTGCCGGACGGGCTGGATACTATCGTAGGCGAGCGAGGATTGAAGTTGTCGGGTGGTGAAGTGCAACGCGTTGCCATTGCACGAGCGATCTTGAAGAGGCCGAAAATAATCATCTTTGACGAAGCTACTTCCAGTCTTGATTCTGAGACAGAGGCTGCTGTCATGGAGGCGATAAATAAGGTTACGGCTGGGGTGACTTCATTATTGATTGCTCATCGATTGTCTACAATTATCGACGCTAATGTAATTTACGTAATGGATAAGGGCAGAATTGTAGAACAAGGTGATCATAAGCAATTACTCGAATCGAATGGGCTATACTCACACCTGTGGAATCTGCAGCGACATTCGCGTGACTCCGCTGCTGTTATTAACGCTGAGAATGGATTAAACGAGTCTGTATAAATTTATGAGTGATGAACTGGATATGCTTGAAAGCAGTGGTTGTGCCAGTAGCGAACCGTTTGCATTGCGTGTTTTGGGTGACAGCATGGAACCCGAATTTAAAGATGGCTGCATCATCATCATTGATCCCGCTGGTGTAATTGAGCATGGTAAATACGTAATCGCTGAGATAGATGGTGAATATATTTTTCGCCAGTTTGCGCAGGAAGGGGAAAAGTATTATTTAAAACCGTTGAATGAGGGTTATAAATCCATCGAGATTGATGGTCCGGGAACAGTGCGTGGAGTGATAACGCAAAAGGCTGGTGCCCAACGAAAGTATCACAAACATTACGACTAACTTAGCTTACGATTTGTATCGATTTAAATAACGTACGTACAAGAAAAACAGCAGGCTATATAAAGCAATCAGAGAAAGTATTTGTCCCATTGTTAGTCCAGGGACGTTTACCGTTACTACGGCAGCGAGTATTGCTGCGACCAGTGCAAATCGATTTTTTTGCCAGGGTCTCATTATTGTACTGTATACAAGTTATTATCGGTCAAATACGCCCGCCATAAAAAAGGCCAGCCATACCAGACACACTATAATAATAGTGCCGGTGAGTAAATATCGCATATTCGGTAAATTTATTAATGGTTAAAGAATCTTGACTGCTGTATGAGTAATAATGAATCTTTGATCCAGTTCGATGAAATGCGCGCGGAAATAGAGAAGATAAAAACAAACCTGTGTTAAATGCGGTGGACTACAAAAAACCTAAACTATATTTTATATAAAGTTGTCCATCACCTCAAACATGATAGGGGTGAAGAGTTGTGAACTAATTACAAATAGCCTGTTTATGATTTAGGCTTTAGATATTCTTCAGCAAGATCACCATCTACTTGCAAATTTTCTTCATTCACGAGAGGCTGATCATAATCATTCCACCCACGTAAACCGGTCTTCAGGGAGATGACCCGCTTGAATCCGGATTGTTGCAATGTGTGCGCTGCCAGACAGCTTCTTCTTCCAGAGCGACAGACGACAATGATTTGTTGATCACGCGCATTCGCGAGAATCGGTTCGGTTTCATCATAACCAAACTCGGCGGCAGGCTCGAGAATACCGCGAGGCACATTAATTGAGTGCTCAATATGCAAGGTTTTAAATTCATCCGGTTCCCGGACATCCAAGAGTAAAAGGGTCGTTGTTTTATTCAGTAACTCAGATAAGTCCCATGGCATGATTTCTGTAATCAGCGTCGTCGTCTCGGTGACGAGTTGATCAAATGTCAGCATGATTGCAGGCAGCGAAAATCGCGTTACTTTTTATTGGCGCGTAGCCCTTGTTCAACGGCGATGACAGCCGCTTCTACCCGGGAGTGAATGTTTAGTTTTCTCAGTATGGCCTTTACGTGCAGTTTAACGGTGCCATCCGAAATGCCAAGATTACGGGCAATGACCTTGTTGCTTTGACCCTCGGCCAGCAATCCAAGTATTTCCGCCTCGCGCGGGGTTAGATTATCAATAGGACTCGGTTCTGATTCCAGAATCGGCTCACCCTTGACTACCCTGGCAAGAATTTGTGTTAGGTTGGGAGCAACCACAGTCTCGCCTTTTACGATCTCTCGCAATGCAGCCACGACATCGTCTGGTTCCATATCCTTGAGCAAATAACCTTTAGCACCGTTGCGTAATGCTTCCACCAAATCGCGCTCATCGTTGCTGGTGGTAAGCATGGCGATCGGCGATTCAAACTTGCTTTGTTGCAGTTGCTTTAATACTTCGAGGCCGGACATGCCCGGCATCCGCATATCCAGCAAAACGATATCGGGGTTAAGATCATGAGCAAGCCGGATTCCTTCCTGGCCATCACCCAATGAGCCAACCACATCGATATTATGGCGCTCGAGCAGGCCTTGTAAGCCATCCCGAAACAGTGTGTGGTCATCAATGATGAGTACGCGTAAATTCGAGCTCATGACTATATGATTCAGTTAATTGATTCGGTAGATTATCCCGATGGAATTCTAAAACAATGCGCGTTCCTTCGCCTGGTTCGCTTTCTACATGTAGATTCCCGCCGAACCTTTTTGCGCGGTCCTGCATGATAGATAAGCCAATGTGCTCACCTTGATGACCGCTGGTCTGCGGTTCAAGAAAGCCAACCCCATCGTCTTCTATTAGCACTTTATACGATCCCTTTGTATCTCCATACATCATAATACGAACATTCTCGGCATCGCTGTGTTTTCGAATGTTGGTAAGTGATTCTTGCACTATGCGAAGAATATGGAACTCTGTATCCGCAGGCAAGCTCGATTCGGGCCATTCGTTCTGAAAAAATACCTGAATCTCATCATTTACCTGCCTGAATCGATCAATTGCTTGTTCAACCGATGAGATCAGGCTGACCAGTACCGTTGGCGACCTGAAGTGGGCAATCAGTTCGCGAATCTCAGTATGTGCCTCATTGATGGAGGCTTCTATTTTTTCCATTTCTGCCCATACCTGCGATTCATTTCCCTGGTGCAGACTTTCATCCAGCACGCGTACCTGAAAGCGAATACTTGTCAGTGTTTGGGCTAGCGAGTCATGGAGCTCATTCGCGATATGTGTGCGCTCACGCATAATAGATAATGTTGTTGTCTCTTCATCAAGATGCGATTTTTCTATTGCCGCTCCAAGATGACGGCCTATACTCGTAAACAGTTCGTCAAAATCTTCAAAATCATCCAGGGAATCCTCCTTGATATAAAAATTATATGCGCCTAGCAGGTTTTCCTGGTATTGCAATGGAACTACTAGAATAAAAATTTCCTGATTATCAAAATATTTCTGTCTGAATTCGCGTTTGCACTTCACCAGTTTGATCGTTAAACCGCCAAATACATTCTTGTTTTGATTCTTCACGTTATTGTTCAGGCATAAGCCAGCGTGTTCAGCAATTAATTTCTCTTCACTATTGATGTGCGTCAGTAGTTCAACCTCATCTCCATCTTTAATCAGGTAAGCTTCCGCTGCCTGGGCATCAATCAATTCGGTCAAAGTGTGCAGGAAACGGCTAAGTAACGCATCCACGCTGCGTGACATGTTAATGCTGCTGGCAATGTCATACAGTATCGATAGTGAGCGGGTTTTTTGAGCAATATGCGAGGTGTGTTTTTGTAATTGTTTTTCAGCATCTCGCGAGAGGGATTGCAGCATTTCTCCAATAAACTGTAAATCCTGATAAATGTTTATATATTCTCCTGCAGGTTTGTGTGTGAACTGTGCCCCAAGGTCACCTGCGCGAATCATCTGAGTCCAGTGCTTTAATTGTCTGGCGGGGACTACATAGGTTCTCCAAATAAGCAAGAACGTGACAGTGTAGCTGGTGATGCCGAGAAAGATCATCCAGTTGAGGGCCGGAATAATCGCTCCAAATAATGACAGAGCTGTTGCAATAATGAGTCCTGAAATACATAAATTTGATGTCTTGATGTTGGCCCATGTTTTTCTGATTCTGGGCCAAATGGATGTGGAATTGGAGTTCATTTGAGCACAACAGGAATACACAAAATCGTGCTATTCTGAAGGTGAATCACTGGGTTTATAGTTGGGGTCATTTGGATTCAGGAACACAAAATGAAACTGTTTTGATTCCAGTTCCACATAATCAATGGTTGTGCCCTTTAGCAATTCAATGCTGGATTTTGCAATGACAATATTAACTCCGTTGGATGTAAAGTTCAGATCTTCCCCTGAGGAATTTCCGACATCGTCAAATCCCATGCCATAATGAATAGACCCATCGGCTTGTTTGGTAGCTGCAATTCTCAGGGGTAAACTATCAGCCTGTGTCTCCAGTGCTGATTTTTTTATTTGTTGAGCTGCACTTTCAGTTATGGTTACTTCGTCCATGTGAAAAATAGGGTGTATAGGTTGGCGGTTAGTATACCGTGCCTTGTTATTTTACGCTGAATTCAATTTGCATGTTTCTACGAACTCAAGAAACCTGCCAATCCACTGATTCTGTTCCGTATGCCTTTGATGTGTGTAGCAAGCCAACGTATTCCTCTGGCGTAAACCATCTTTCTGGCTACTGATTCCCTGTCCTCGCAGAATCTTGAAGCAGAATTCGCTATGCTCATTGAGTCCATCAAGGTAGGAGTAATGAAATTCGTGTGCGTTTAAGACTTTATCTGAATTACCTTTCCAGGGTGAGTTGTCATTTTCCAAAAATTGGGTATAACCACGACCTTGTGGTATTTTCGTCATTACACAGTCGGCGTCGATAAAGCCGACCATGTCTGCTGATTGACTGTTATACTTAATTGTCTTCGTCAGGTACATTAAGCCGCCACACTCTGCATAAGCAGGCAAGTCGGAATCGAGTGCTTCTAATATGTTGGTGCGTAAAGAAGAGTTGTGTTCAAGTAGTTCCATTCTTTGTTCGGGAAATCCTCCACCAATAAACAAGGCATCCGCGTTGGGCAACTGTTTATCTTTGAGTGTATCGAACGGAACAAGTTTTGCGCCAAGTTTGCTAAATGTTTCCAGGTCGTCGGCATAATAAAACCCAAAGGCCTCATCCCTGGCGTATGCGATTGTTAAGTTAAATTGCTTGTGGGAGGTTTGATTGCCTGCTTTCTTGACTGATATGGGAGAAGCAATCTGCATAATCGCATTCAGGTCAACTTGCCTGCCAATTGCTTCGCGTAATGAGTCAATTTTTTTCAACGCGAGTTGATCTTCGTTGCTTGGCATCAGGCCCAGATAACGTTCTTCCAGTTCAAGTGATTCACCTCGATGAATTGCACCTACTATTCGTAGGTCGGTGTAATGTTCGACAACCTGGCGAAGCTTACTCTCGTGACGACTCCCCGCGACAAAATTCAGTATGACTCCTTGAATGTTTACCTCGCTGTCAAACTGCTGGTAACCCAGTAAAAGTGGTGCAATGCCACGGGTTGTTCCGCGGCAGTCGATCACCATTATGACTGACGTATTCAGTAACTTGGCCAGAGCGGCATTGCTATTGCTGCCATCCAGATTCAGACCGTCGTGTAGTCCCTTGTTCGCTTCAATTATCGCGATATCAGTATCAGCACTCTTGCTGTGGAATAATTGCAATATTTCCTGCTCAGACTGGGTCCAGAAATCCAGGTTATAGCAATTTCGCTGAGCCGCTGTGCTTAGCCACATGGGATCGATATAATCGGGTCCTTTCTTGAATGGCTGGACAATATAATTGAGTGAGCGCAGCGCAGCGCAGATTCCAGTAGTGACTACCGTTTTACCGGAGGACTTGTTTGTGGCAGAGATGAGTATCTGGCCCATAAGGTGAACTGTTCTTCATTAAGCAGCATTTGAATGACGCTAAAGCGTACTATATTGATATATTCGAAAGCACTACCCTAAATTGATAGCAACTTTATAAATGACTTCTGAAAATAAACCGGCACCTAAAATTGGATTAGTCAGTCTGGGATGTCCCAAGGCATTGGTTGATTCAGAGCGTATCGTTACACAGTTGCGTAGCGAAGGTTATCAAATTGTAGGGGATTATGATGGTGCTGACGCTGTTGTCGTCAATACCTGTGGTTTTATTGATAGTGCCAAGCAGGAATCGCTTGAAGCAATCAGCGAAGCGCTGGTTGCTAACGGGAAGGTTATCGTTACTGGCTGTATGGGTGTGAATGAGACTGATATACAATCGATACCAGACTCCGTATTAAGTGTGTCGGGGCCTCAGGATGTTGATACAGTGATGCATTCAGTTCGCAATGCTTTTCCAATTCAGCATAACCCCTATCTTGATCTGGTACCTCCTCAGGGCATAAAACTCACACCTAAACATTACGCCTACATAAAAATATCCGAGGGCTGTAATCACAAGTGCTCATTCTGCATTATCCCATCCATGCGCGGAAAATTAAAAAGTAGATGTCTGGCGGAGGTGATGGAGGAGGCAGAGCGACTGGTAGAAGCAGGAGTTCGAGAATTGCTCATCATTTCTCAGGATACAAGTGCATATGGCATTGACATAAAACATGAATCCCAGTTCTGGCGTGGACGGGTGTATAACAATTCGTTGTTTGATCTGTGTAGTGCGTTGCGAGAGTTGGGTGTATGGGTTCGATTACATTATGTATATCCTTATGCCCACGTAGATCAAGTAATACCGCTTATGGAAGAAGGTGGAATACTGCCATACATTGATGTTCCACTTCAGCATGCCAACGTTGATGTGTTGAAAAGAATGAAAAGGCCGGCTTCCAGTGAGCGCACCTTGGAGCAGATCGAAGGGTGGCGCAGCATATGCCCGAATATAGTTATTCGCAGCACCTTTATCGTTGGGTTTCCGGGAGAGACCGACAACAAATTTGAGGAGTTACTGGATTTCTTGAGAATTGCGCGGCTTGATCGTGTCGGATGTTTTCAGTATTCACCTGTTGAAGGTGCGCAAGCAAATCAGCTGGGCGGTTTAATTTCAGATTCGACTAAGGAAGAAAGATGGCATCGGCTTATGCAATTGCAGCAGGAGATCAGCGAGGATAAGCTCGAAGAAAAGATCGGTAAGACCATGGACGTATTGATCGATGACATCGGTAGTGATGTTGCTGTCGGCAGAAGTTACGCCGATGCTCCAGAGATAGATGGGATGGTACAAGTGTATAGCGGTCGTGAGATGGAAGTCGGTGAAATTGTGCGGGTAAGAATTCAGGAAGCGTCTGAATACGATTTAATTGGTGTCGAAGAGTAAATTATATTTGCCTGAGGTGAGGGTTCACATAAGTTTTAAATTTGCAGACATATGTGACACGTAATGATGGCTAAACGTGCACTCGCTTCTTAGTTATTTAGTCTCGATCTTCGATCAACGGGGCTAAAGGTATGTGAAGCCCCTGATATGGAAATGGCGCGCCGGGCCAAGCGCGCCATTTTTCGTTTACAGGAGCCAAGAATACAAATGGATAGTGAATCTGGTTTAAGTGAATTCTAGAGTTTGTCACCATAGTTTCAATTAAACTTCATGTGTTTATAGCATTCTCCTTATAGAATCAACGCGTGTTTAGGTTTTTTCCTAGATATTTTCAGATACTCAACTTTCTGGATTTTCAGTACAGGCGCATGTCAGCATGCGCCTTTTTTTTAGCAGAATTATCTATTGCCAACATATAACTTTCTATCAACCTGATATGTAATGTTCGAGTTGTTCGATTATAAACTGTTGTTCAGCAATGATTGTTTTCACCAGGTCGCCGATAGAGATTAGGCCAACAACTTCATTGTCTTTTAACACAGGCAAGTGCCTTACGCGCTTTTCAGTAACGACTGCCATGCATTCTTCTATGGTTTGATCCAGTCGTACGCAAACGGCCGGTGCAGTCATGATTTGGCCTACCTGGGTATCGTGTGAGGATCTGCCTTCAAGAATTACTTTTCGGGCATAGTCGCGCTCGCTAATGATGCCTATCAGTTTATTATTTTCCATCACCAGCAATGCGCCAATTTTTTGCTTCGCCATCTTTTTTACCGCATCCAGTACCGAATCGTTCGGATTAATTGTATGAACGGTATGACCCTTTGAATCCAATAATTGCGCAACTGTGTTCATGTCTGATCTCCAGCAATAAATAGTATTGGCCCGGTATATTTGAAAGATTATAAATGCGTCATAATCGAAGCAAAACCGCTAATTAAGGCTTTATCATTCGCCAGTAATAATATTTGGCTACCTATGACTTTGAAAATTGGAATGTATTCAAGTAGTTCCATCGGCTAAATCAGAATGATGGCCTAAATCATTGATTGACCGCCAATGTTCATTTGATATACGATGTATATACATTGTATATCTATACGCTACATTTCTCAAAACTCTGGATGAACGAAAAGAAGCATAAAAAAAAGTCCAAGCAAAAGGATAGTCAATTGGTCATTCGAATTCATCAAAAAGAGCGTGACCAGTTCGTCTCACTTTGCGATGATCTGGATACAAGCGCTGCTCGAGAAATTCGTCGCTTTATCCGCACTTTTATTAGCAAGCATGGGCCTAGCTAATCTTATTGAAAGAAAGAGCAAATTCACCTGATTTAGCCAATGTATCGGACGTAAATTGTTGTTAGCAATTCTGTGGGTATCGACTGCGATCAAATCAAGCCCAAAGCAGATTACTGTGATGGCAACACCTGGTTACCCAGTGTTGCTCTAAAATGGCGCACTAATACCGTTTGAATGATGTCAATATTGCGTATCGAGAGAATAAGGCGATAATACTAATCGATGGTGTTCGCGCAACTTTTCAATATTCAATCAAAAATTTAATAAAAACGAGGTCAAGTACATGGATAAGATCCCTGCCACCCTTATTCCTGGTGACGGAATCGGACCAGAGATTATAGAAGCGACGTTGAAGGTGCTGGACGCGCTGAAAGCTCCTTTTGAATGGGATCAGCAGCTTGCTGGAATTGCCGCGGAAGAAGCCGTCGGTGAACCGTTGCCGGAAAAAACATTAGCCAGCGTCCGGCGCACCAAACTGGCCTTGAAAGGGCCGCTGACGACACCAGTAGGAACCGGATTTCGGTCAATAAACGTTCGGCTGCGGGAAGAATTTCAATTGTTCGCAAATGTGCGACCTGCACGCAGTTTTTTACTCGGCGGTCGGTTTGAAAATGTCGATTTGGTACTGATTCGGGAAAACCTGGAAGGATTATATGTTGGGGTAGAACACTATATACCCATCGATGAGGACCCCAAGGCGGTAGCGGAAGCCTCTGGCATAATAACTCGTTTCGGCTGTACGCGCTTTGCCGAATTCGCGTTTAACTGGGCGATTCAGAACAATCGCAAGAAAGTCACGATTGTGCACAAGGCAAATATACTTAAAAAATTAACAGGCCTTTTCCTGGAAACAGCAACCGAGCTGGGTAAAAAATATGAAGGCCAAATCGAAGTAGAAGACCGAATTGTCGATAATACTGCAATGCAACTGGTCATTAATCCTAACCAGTTTGATGTTCTGATAACCACCAACATGTTTGGTGATATCCTGTCTGATGAAATTGCGGGGCTGGTGGGTGGACTTGGACTGGCACCTTCAGCAAATATAGGCAAGGAGGCGTCAATTTTTGAAGCCGTGCATGGCTCAGCGCCAGATATCGCAGGACAACAAAAAGCGAACCCAACGGCACTTATGTTGGCAGCTGCACTGATGCTTGATCATGTGCATGAGCATGAGAAGGCAAATCGTTTACGAGAGGCGCTGGATGCGCAGTTAAGGAGTGGCGAGGCTCTCACCTCAGATCTGGGTGGAAGTGCGAAAACCATGGAATTTACTGATACTATCATCGCACGTCTCTAGAGCTTTAAAATATTAAAAAGATTCAGTTTATTACCTCAATTATCGAAAGAGATAATCCGGGTTGAAGTAACTCATTACTTTTTTAATTTTTCCATCTTCAACTGCAGTAAAATTACACCCGGGCCGGGTGATGGAATGCCCGCTTGGCTTACATTCACCTATCGTGCCTGGATGAGTTCCGAATAGTAACTAGGGCGCAGCAATCATTCGGTTACTGGCAACAGTGCTTGCAATCTGCTTAAATCTTAAATCAGGAAAAGCGCAGAACAGATTGCAAACATAACCCTCATAGGACTTCCCAGACAAATTAGCACCCCGGGCTGGATTCACTATATGGCGCATCTTTGAAAAAAGTACTCAAAATGGTCTTCGTGTAATGAGTGTCCCACACATCAAAGTATGTTTTCACGATCGTAGTATCCGGTTCCATTCAGACCTTCCTCCTCGATAAACAATAAACGTCGCTAAACATACTGGGTTTCATTGTCCTGGTGGCGATCATTAATTTAGTTGCTGTAGAGGCTTCGGCCAAATATGTGACCAATCTAACATAGTGATGCTGGGGATCTAATACGATACAGAATCTTGTAATGCCTTGTTAATAATGCAACTAGATCCGCAAATTAGTAAACGAATTTCAATCATTAAATTTTTAATGATTATTGGTATCGTGATTTGCCACATCCCGCCTTATCAACAACTGAGTGAAATTGGTTATTCTAGCTCAGAGACCATTAAGGCATTCTTTGGGCATGGGATTTTTAAGGCCGCTGTTCCCGTGCTTGCAGCTATTTCTGGTTTTCTGCTTTTTTATTCCGGTGCGCATCTGCATTACGGAAAGCTGATGGTTAAAAAAACCAGGTCCATATTTATTCCGCTGGTGCTTTGGAACCTGCCATTTGCCATAATTATTTATCTGGCTCAAAAGCATAACTATTATAACAACTACATTCATCTCTACCCTTTTGAACTGGGTAACTGGTTAAAAGTGGTTATAGGTACAACCATCGAACCTATTAACTACCCGTTATACTTTTTACGTGATTTGTGTGTGATTTTGTTGATGTCTCCCGTTCTGTGGCTCATGTTAAAGAAAATTCCTTATTGGGGGTTGGCGATTGTCCTGGTAATCCTTTTCTTTGATCTGGATGGAAAACTAATTTTCAGGGATACCATGCTGGTAGCATTTTATGTTGGTGGGCTGGCGGCAACACAAAAATGGGATTTAACTTATTTGGACCGTTATCAAGCGATCTTACTGTTTATATTTGTAGCAGCCTGTATTTTCGTAACGATGTTCAGGATTGAAAATAAAGACATGTTCCTGCTTTTATCCCCATTTCTAATTTGGCCCGCGCTATCGGGACTGGTTAATACCAGGGTTGGAAATCTGTTGCATAGCTATTCGAGATACAGCTTTTTCCTGTTCTTATCGCATGCGCCCATCATGTTTGTTATATACAGGGTATTCAATAGATTGAGTTTCGATATACCTTATATGGTGTTCTGGATCTTGGCCCCAGTTGTTACGGTGCTAATAACTATTCCGGTTTTAAATAAGATTCGGCATTTGTTTCCGAATGTTTCCCCGATCTTTTTAGGTGGCAGATAGCCAATCGGTATTAAAGCCGGTTCATTCGGCTTGTCAGATATTTGCCTGGGGTACAAAAATAAAAAGCCCGCACTCTTTAAACTGCGGGCTTTTTTTAAAGAATAATTAAGTACAGAGATTAATGTATTTATACTTTTTGCTATGGCTCCACGATCTGATCAGAAAGGCTGTCTGGAAGAAAATCCAGAACTGCGATACCTACCACGACCAACAGGAGTGAAATTGCGATGCCACCCACACCGAGTAATATCTCCCAGATGCTGGGAGAGTACTGGCCGATCGCCCCATCAAAGAAAGAGCTGCTGATCTCCATTCCAGGGAATAGCTCCAAGGGAAACGCCTGACCACCAATAATGATCACGTACATTTCCGCCAGTCCACCCAGGATGACCATGACGCATGCAATTGATAGCGTGGCACGACAGTTTCTTGTTTGTGGCAGGAATATCAATACCAGAGGGATTAGCCCGCCAATCAGTATCTGACCAAGCCAGAATATTTGCGTGTAGATGCCGCCTTCAAGCAGCAGAAATTTTTGCACCTCGTGATGTTCTGTCGCATACAAACTGGTGACGTGGTAAACGGCAATAAAATACAGCACACTGGCAACGAATATGCCCAGAAGGTTGCGTAACTTGTTTACTATTACATCACCCAGTGGGCGATTGCTCCAGGAATAAGCCGAGAGTAATACCAATATGTAAATGGCGAGGCCGAAGGCGAAGGACATGATGATAAACATGGGCGCCAGTATCGCAGTATCGTAGGCGCTTCTGGCAACCAAGAACCCGAAAATAGATCCGGTACCTGTGGTGAGAATGAGTCTCCAGATAAACGCAAACATACCTGCTGCCTTACTGTATTTCTGCATGGCGTAATCCATCATCCACCATAAATAGATGCCCACCACAACGAAAAATCCAGTGTATAAAAAGATGTTCCAGGCGAATATCGATTTAAAATTATATGTTGTCATCGCGACAATCAGCCGGTCGGGTCGACCCAAATCCAAGACGAGTACCGCCAGGCCACCTGCAAGCAGCGCCAGCGCCAGAAGACCGGAAAGCCTGGACAAAGGTTTATACTCGGTTTTTCCAAAGACCGACGCAATGGATGCCACATTAAGTGCGCCCGATGCAGCCACGATCAGAAATACCGCAAACACATGCGGAGTGCCCCACACGATCTGGTTATTCATGCCAGAGATGATATGACCTTCAACCTCCATATGGTGGGAAGACAAATATCCAACGAGTGCCATTGCTGACAATCCAATAAGTAAAAGCCAGTACTTAGGGGAACGGGCTTCGATTGAACTATATCGAACGGTTTCCATTATTTTACAGTCCCTGGTAACGAACGCCGGTATTTAAACCAAGATCGGCTCGAATCTGGGTTCCACCATGTGCGCGTAGTTTTTGAGAGATCTCACTGTGTGGATCATTAAGATCTCCGAACACGATAGCCTGGTGCCCGTAACGTTCACACGCATCGGCACATGCTGTTGTTTCTTCTCCGGCATCAACTTTGTGTACACACATGTTGCAGCTGTCTACACAGCCTTTACCTCGGGGTGTTTGCGGCAATTGATTGCTTAGCGGCTCATGTACAAAAGAACGTGCCTTATAAGGGCAGGCCATCATGCAGTAACGGCAACCAATACAGGTGTGCATGTTAACCAGCACAATGCCATCGTCTCTCCTGAAAGAAGCGCCGGTTGGGCAAACATCTACACAGGGTGGATGTTCACAGTGCTGGCACATTACTGGAAAAGATTTTGTATTACCGGTAGAGGGGTCTTTTACCGTGAGCTTGCGAATCCATTGAGAGTCCGTGGGCGAGCCTTCTTCTGGCCACAAGCCGTGTTCATCATTACATGCGGTCACACAGGCGTCGCAATCTTCAGTGCATTGATTAACATCAATCAGCATTCCCCAGCGAACGGCGCTGGTTACGGCTTCACCTGCCGGTTTTGCCTGTGCTGTTTCATAAAGAAATACCCCCGGTGCTATGCTTAAACCGGCAGCGCCTATCATCCCTCCAATAAACGAACGCTTGCTCTGGTCGATCGCTGGTTGAGGCTTGCGCAGTAATCGATAGGTTTTATTCACTACGTTATTCATCGAGGGTTACTAGTTGCCCGGTATTTAAAATTAATTCACTCGTATTCATGTAAACACCATGATGGAAATTTTTCTGCTTTGAGGATCGTTGTAATGATTGTCGTACCGCTATTTCCGGTCGGTCTGCGTGACAATCAAAACAGTCAATTTTTACAGCTGCAAAGGAATGGCAGCTTGCACAAAAATGTTCTTCACTATTCGAATAGCGTGCATACTGCCCATCAGAATTTTGTGTGATGTGACAATCAATACAGTTTTTCAGGCTATGGTTTTTCGTGCGTATCCCCTGGAGCACGGTTTTATCCCGCTGATGCAGCACAGTCTCAAAATGATGGCTGCGCATATACGTTGTGTCTTCAACACACTGTTTACCTTTTGGCGGTGGTACCTTACTTTTTTCCGCGCTGGCAATCCCTGTAATAGTCATTGCTACAATCGCCAGTATACAAACCCGAAAAAAGTGTCCTCTAGTGTTTCTCATGCTGCTGTAATTATTTTTCTATGCAAGTCAGGGTTGGATCAATGATCACCAAGTGCCATGTCAATATAACCGGTAGGACAAACGTCTGCACAAATATGGCAACCTATGCATTTCGCATAGTCTGTATCGACATATCGACCGGTTGTTTTCTTATCTTTCTTGACGCGGAATACGGCATCTTGAGGGCAATACACAACACAATTATCACATTCAAAACACATGCCGCAGCTCATGCAACGACCGGCTTCTTCTACAGCCTGTTCATCACTCAGACCTATCATGCGTTCTTCAAAGTGACCTAGAACTTCTTCGGAGTCAGGACCGTGCGAAGCGCGTAATACACGAGGCACATATTCAAAATGAGCCAGGAACAGACGATCGGCAGAAATTATTTCCTGCGAAGATCGATCTTCATAGTTATGTACAGAAAACTCTGCTGAGTCGGTACCACGAACTTCGCCTGCGCTGTAATCTTCCGGCTCGAGACCAGATTCCTGTAGTTTTTCCAGCAGACTGAAATGATGGACATCAACCTTGGGTCGCTTATGATATTCTTTTTTGTTCAGATAGTAGTCGACACTGTCAGCGCAAATAGATGCTTGACCAATTGCAGTGGTTAACAGATGTGGGCGAATAATATCGCCACAAACAAAATGCCCTTCTTTGCCTGGCACCTGGTAATGCTTGTCGGCGTCGATTAATCCGCGACCATTGTCAAAATCTTCCAGGCCTTGCAGGTCGCCGCCTTGACCAATCGCCGAAACGATTAGATCGCATTCGATATCATATTCTGTACCTTCCAATGGTGTGGGTCTGCCATCTTCCAGCGTGCATTTAGCCATGCGCAACGCGATCGCACGACCTTCATCATTCAGAATCACTTCAACTGGCATAACACCATTGTCAATGCGTACGCCTTCATGTAATGCATCATGAACCTCATGTTCTGCTGCAGTCATTTCTTCACGTTCGAACAAGGAAGTGAGTGTGACTTCTGCGCCTTCACGCGCAGCCGCATAGGCCGCATCATGGGCAACATAACCACCAATTACATGTTCCGGGGCTTCTTTTTTATCCAGTTTTGAAATTTTACCAAGACGACGTGCGACGGAAACCACGTCGATAGACGTATCACCACCACCTACACATACGACTTTGTCCGCGGTAACTTTTAGTATTCCCTTGTTAAAGGCCTCCAGAAACTTAACTCCAGAAACACAGTTAGGCGCATCACCGTTTGGAACTGGCAGACTGCGCCCGGATTGGCATCCCAGTGCCCAGACAATTGCATCAAATTCTTTTTCGATTTGTTCGATTGAAATGTCACTTCCTACACGCGTGTTCATGCGTGTTTCGATTTCACCAAGATTCAGAATACGTTGAATTTCGTGGTCAAGAAAATCGCGTGGAGTACGATAGCCCGGAATACCATAACGGAACATTCCTCCGAGTTCTTCGTGGTCATCAAAAATTACGCTGGCGTGGCCTTTACGACGTAACTGGTACGCAGCAGCAAGGCCGGCAGGCCCACCACCGATGATCGCTATTTTTTTACCGGATAGCTTCGGTGCAGCTTCGAATGTAAAATTCTGTTCTTTTGCGGTATCACCGATGTACTGCTCGACGGCATTAATGCCGACAAAGTCTTCGACATGGTTGCGATTACAGCCGTCCTGACAAGGTGCAGGGCAAACCCGGCCCATCATGGAAGGAAACGGATTTGCGTCCGTGGAGCGACGGAACGCATATTCCTGCATGCTGATTTCTTCTGGTGGTAGCTCTATTCCTCTAACGATATCCAGCCAGCCCCGAATGTCTTCTCCGGAAGGGCAACTTCCCTGGCACGGAGGAGTTCGATGTACATAGGTTGGACACTTGTGAGAATGATCTCCTTCAAAAATCTGGTCACCAAAGTTTCCCCATTGATAATCACCGTCATCATATAAGCGAAACGTTAGCTTGTAAGACATTTCTTCCTTAGACGTAGCCATACCTTGCTCCTGTATTCTCTAACTCGTTAAACTTGATTCCTGAATTTATTACGCTGCCTCGGCACCATTGGATTCATCATTTCCGCTGTCATCATCTTTAGTAAGAACAATGGCGTTACTGACGAGTTGATGCACACTTACAATCTGGTCCATTTCATAGCCATAAAATGGCAAAACTTTTGAGAACTGGCTTTTACAAATTGCGCAAATCGCGGCCATATGAGTTACGCCATTGTTCTCTACTACCTGTTTTAGTGCTTCCATACGAGGTAATGCGCCTTTAACACGCAGTTCAATTAAATCATCGGTAAGCAAGCCGCCGCCACCACCACAGCAATAGGTGCCCTCTTTAATCGCGTATCCAGGCATGTCGTAAAAGTGGTTGCAGCTTGCCTTTATGATTTCACGTGGAATGGTGAACTGACCGCCAGCGGTATCTCCCATGCGCGATGCGCGTGCCACGTTACAAGAGTCGTGATAGGTCAATACCATGTGGTCATTTTCCGATTTATTAAACTTTAGCTTACCTTTTTGAATCAAATCATGGGTGAACTCGCAAATATGCTGCGGGACTGGATAATTCGGATCCAGAAAATCAAAAGGGCCAGCTAAAGTATTTAAAAAGCTGTAGGCAACTCTCCAGGCGTGACCACATTCACCAAAAACGATACGTTTCGCGCCCAGCTCAATTGCAGCTTCACGAATCCGTAACGCCAGCTTGCGCATGTTTTCATAACTGCCAATAAACATACCAAAGTTAGCGGCCTCACTGGCAAACGAACTCATTGTCCATGAAACTCCTGCCTCATGGAAAACTTTTGCATATCCAATTAGGCCATCAACATGAGGTTCGGCAAAAAAGTCTGCTGAAGGAGTAATTAGAAGAACTTCAGCGCCTTTCTCATCAAGTGGAAAGCGAACTTTCACACCAGTGTCTTCTTCGACTTCTTCTTCCAATCCTTCCAGCGTATCCACCAAGGCCGGTTCAGGTAGACCCAGGTTATTTCCTAATGTCTGTGCCTTACCAATGATTTCGTTGCAATATTTTTGCCCTTTTCCAATGGCGTCCATGACTTCGCGCGCGGCCATTGAAATTTCGGCCGTATCGATACCATATGGACAATAAACGGAGCAGCGTCGGCATTGGGAGCACTGGTGAAAATAGGTATACCAGTCATCCAGCACTTCTTCCGTTAAATCTTCAGCGCCAACCAATTTCGGTACGAGCTTGCCTGCGAGAGTGTAATAACGGCGATATACTTTTCTGAATAAATCCTGGCGAGCAACCGGCATATTCTTGGGATCGGTTGTACCCAGATAATAATGGCATTTATCAGTACAAGCGCCACACTTAACGCAGGAGTCGAGGAATACCTGTAGCGATCGATACTTGTTAGTAAGGTCGCCCATTTTGTCGATGGCCACTTGTTGCCAATCATCGACTAACTCTCCGGGGAAACCGAGTTTGGTTTGAAACTCTTCTTTTGCAACATATGGCTTGCTGTGCGCCATTACATCTTTTTGCAGTTTAGGAATAATTGGATATTCCTTCAGTTCTGGAATTTCAAAGTTTACGTCGGCCACCTTTACTTACTCCTTAATTATTTGCCGGAAGATTCCAGTTTGATAGCCCACGCAGCGATATGGCGTCGCTCTCGTGGATTGTCCACCTGATTGCGTGTAGGGCTAAAAAAGATGCCTGGAGCATGAAGCAGCTTGGAAATTGGGAAAATTGCCATCAATAAAATTACCGACGATAAATGAATAATTAAAATTGGGTCATATGGCATTTGACGAATGTCAAAAACCATTAAACCTAATAGATACCATTTCAGTGAAACGATGTCGGTATGGGTCACGAATGTCATGAGTGCGCCCGTACCACCAATTAGAAGCAACAGTAACAGCATCAAATAATCAGAAGGCGCAGAAATATAGCGTATCCGATCAACAACGATGCGGCGTAAAAGCAGGCCCGCCAGACCTAGTAGCATGGCAAAAGCAGCGTATTTTCCAAATGGCTGAATAAATACCACCCATCCCCAAACGGGGTCGGTGAAATAGCGTAAATGACGTAATAAAACCAGAAACAATCCAAAATGAAATAGCCAGCCAAATAACCAAATCCATTTATTGGCTTTGAATAAACTTTCAAAAATTGTCAGCTCCTTAACCATGCGGAAAACTACTCCAGGACGAGTAGTAGGGGCGGGCGTGGTTGGAATCTTTAACGGCGCAGGAGTTTTGATGTACTTACGTATTCTATATGCGAGGCCAAATACCAAAATAGCCGTTGCTGCATAGAATAAAATTGCGAATAGGATAGACATTATTGTTGCTATAAACGTAAACGGTGTCTTCGAAAGCCAGAACTTTTCTGTGAGAGCAAGGCGCCGCCCACGAAACCTGAATATTATTTTAAAATATTAGGTTTTGCGTGCGGTGCTGGCAATGCTGTTTCTCAAAAAAGGCGAGTATCGAAATGCCTTTTTAGACGCAACCGGTTGGCTTTGGTAAGCCCGCGTATTTACAAGCCTGCTTTGCAGGGCCGTATGGAAATAGTTCGTACAGGTACTTACTGTTTCCTTTATCCTTACCCAGCTTTTTACCAATGGCTTTGGTCAATACGCGAACGGCAGGTGCTATCTGGTACTCTTCATAGTATTCACGCAGAAAGTTAATAACTTCCCAGTGGTTTTCGCTAAGTTCGGCGCCGTCTACTTCGGCCATCGCATTAGCAAGCTCTGGTCTCCAGTCGTTAAGATTCGCGAGGTAACCCTCTTCATCGGTTTCATAACTTTGCCCGTCAACTTCTAATGGCATAACTGCTTTCTCCTATGTTGTATTGCTAAACCCGATACGTATCGAGTAATTAAAAATCTTATAACCAGGACTGTACGGTATCGTGTTCGGCGGCCAGGTCTACAAAACCGCTGTAATCCACAACTGTAATTCCATCCACAATATTGTCTTCACTTAAGCCTCGAGCTTTCAGATCGGGACCCAGCACAAAAAATTTCAGATTCGCCATTGCGTCCGAGATAATTTTTGAGTAATTGGTGTTTTTCATTGCAGCAATCACACCGTCTTCGGTTAACAATATAGCGCTACCCGATTGAGCTAACCTGATGCAGGAATCAAGTGCATTGCGTTCAAATGGGCTTTTGTTCACTGTGTGCAGCATTGACATGTCTATTCCTTTAAAAACTGAACACTACATCTTGTTCGTCAATAACCTTGGAAAGTTCTTCGCGAGAAACTAAATGAATGGAGTCTTTTTCTGCCCAGTCATCGTCTTCATCTTCGTATTTGAGTTCTTGCAGATCTTCGAGTGTTAATCCACGCTCATCCAATGATTCTTTTTCGATGTAGATCTTTTTAATATCGTAATCACCCAGTGCCGAATACGTGGGTGAAAAGTTTTTCATCCCTACTTCTTCGGTGTTCTGACCTTTCATTAACTGATACACGCCATCGTCCGCAAATACCAGGCTCACTTCCTGATCAAAAGCTGCGGCAATGAGTACAACCTCAAGAGACTCTAATGCATAAATAGTTCCATACGGAGCCTTGCGATTCATGTACATGAATTTTTTAATTACTTGTTCGTCGCTATTTTCCATTTTGTAATTTCCCTGGCTAGTCGCCGAACACTACCAGTCGATCCGCTTGAATACCTGCTTCAATTAGCTGACCAAGACCGGATATGCGAAACCCGTCTGCAACATTGTTGGACGATTTCCCATTACGCTTGGCTTCGTCTTCATCCAGCATGCCGCGGCGCTGTGCTGCAGCCACGCATAAAACGAGGTCTACCTTATGATCCTTGGCTAGTTGCGACCATAGGTTGGGTATATGGCGGTCATCTTGTGGAGGTACGGCTAAAGCGGTGCCATTGTTAACGCCGTCATGATAGAAAAACACGCGAAATATTTCGTGTCCTTTTTCAATCGCCGCTTTTGCAAACTGGTATGCGGAGTCTGATGCCTGATGTGTGTACGGACCTTCGTTCACTAATATTCCAAACTTCACCTAAACACTCCCTGTTAGAAACGAATATGGGTCGATGAATTCAGACTGTGTCGCGCACCACGCCAGTTATCAATGTGGAACTTTGTAAAGGGTAGTTCGGTTAACTCAAAAAAGCGCGGCCAGCCGACACGTTCAATCCAGTCATTAATTCGTTCCCAGTCACGCGCATCTTCTTTATACGCACGCAAAATGCGTTTTACGATTGCAGTGGCTTCCGGCCAGCGCGGAGGGTTATTTGGAATGCCCGCAGCAACCAGTTTTTGGAATGTTGGCTTGCCACGAGCGTTTGAGTGATTTCCACCGACCCAGACAGCGAGTTTGGTGTGCTCCGCATCATTAATCTGCATTGGCGGGCAAGGTGGGTAGCATGCACCACAACAGATGCATTTCTTCTCGTCCACTTCAAGAGAAGGCTTTCCGTTAACCTGCGCAGGACGAATTGCTGCAACCGGACAACGAGCAACAACTGAGGGGCGCTCACAGACGTTTGATACCAGGTCGTGGTTAATTTTGGGCGGCTTGGTATGTTGTACGTTAATTGCGATATCGCCTTGACCGCCACAGTTGATCTGGCAGCAGGAAGTCGTGATATGCACGCGGTTGGGCATGTTGTTCTCACGGAACTCGTCGATGAGTTCGTCCATCATTGCCTTCACTACACCAGAAGCGTCAGTACCGGGAATGTCGCAGTGTAACCAACCCTGTGTATGAGAAATCATTGCCACGGAATTCTTGGTACCGCCAACTACAAAACCTTCGTTCTCTAATTCATCAATTAATGGCTGAACCTTGCTTTCGTCTGCAACCATGTACTCGATATTGGACCGAATAGTGAAGCGAACATAGCCTTCGGCATATTTATCACCAATGTCGCAGAGTTTTCTCAATGTAAATACATCAAGAATGCGTTGCGTCCCTGCACGTACGGTCCAGATTTCATCGCCATTATGGGCAACGTGCAATAAAACGCCCGGACGAGGATGCTCGTGGTAATCCCAGTCACCGTAGTTTTTACGCATAACGGGGTGCATATATTGAAATCCATCTGGGCAACCAGATTCGATCGGTGCTCTATGTTCCTGTGCCATAAATTAGTTCTCCTGGATCCAGGCTAAATTACAAAATTTGATTTAATCACGGTTAACTTAGTTATGCTGTTTAGCCAGCAGCCGCGGCTTTTTCTTCCGCTTTACGGCTGAACCACTTCTCGGCTTCTTCATCCCAGCCATCCATGCGTACGTAAGAGCTTTGGCGAGGGTCATTCACCATGTTTGGATCAACTTCGATGCCAACACCTTCCAGGAAGTTGACCAGGCCGATGCGTTCGATCATTTCGCCACATCGTTCATGTTCTAATCCGTTCTCTGCCCAGAAATCGATAGTCTCTTCCGCGAGTTCGGTTAGTTTTTCGTAATCTTCTTCAGTATCCAGCTTCATGAATGGAACAACAACGGTTCCCATCAGATCACCAATCTTGAGTGTGCGTTTCCCACCAATCAGGATGGTTACACCCTGGTCATCGCCAGGCGAAAGTGCTTTAACCATTACGTTCATGCAGTGCATGCAACGAACGCAATTACGATTATCAACTTCCATTGTGTCGTCATCTTTCAGTGACAGTGCTTTCGTTGGGCATCGAGTCACGACATTATCAATGACATACTCACGGCCTTTGCGAGCGACAAACTTCTTAACTTCTTCCTGGTCAACTTTCATGTCATCGCGCCAGGTGCCGATTAATGCAAAGTCAGAACGCTCAATCGAGTTCATGCAATCGTTTCCGCAACCAGAAACCTTGAATTTAAATTTATAAGGCAACGCGGGCCGATGCACGTCGTCGGTAAAGTTATTTAATAAAGTGCGATGAATTTTCATCTCATCGATGTTGGACATTTCACAACGCGCAGCACCGACGCAAGACATTCCGGTGCGAACACATGGGCCTGCACCACCCAGGTCCCAGCCGTATTCGTTGATTTCATCGAAGAAATGTTGAGTGCCGTCAGTGGTGGTACCAATAAACATGATGTTGCCGGTTTGGCCGTGGAAAGTAACCAGACCAGAGCCCCATTTTTCCCAGCTGTCGCCGAGCTGTCGGAGCATGTCAGTAGTGTAATAATTTCCTGCAGGGGGTTGCACGCGCAGGGTATGAAATTCTTTTGATTCGGGGAATGAACTGCCTACTTCGGAGAATCTTGGGATGATGCCGGAACCGTATCCAAATACACTGACTGTACCGCCTTTCCAATAACCCTTTCTGGTTTCGTAGGAATGTTCCAGCTGGCCAAGCAAGTCATTTGCCATTCCGTTAATGCGTTTGTCCGAGTGCTTGTCACGCAGACGTTTAATACCTGAAATGAAGCTAGGCCAAGGTCCGTTTTCCAATTCGTCTAGCATTGGGGTATCGTGATTTTGGTCCGCCATTATGGATTCTCCTGTAAACCGATTAACGTTTAATTTCTACGCGTAGAGCAGCCGCTATCCATAGGCCACAAATAGATGAGAGAAGTCTAGTTTCCGCCCATCCACAGCAAAATCCTACCTATGGGGTGCGGGGGGGTAGTCAATTTATCTCGACCGAGATATAGCCATATAAAACAAAATAATGAGTGTATTCTGTGGACTTGCCGAATGATGGTAAAAATATTCGTTATTATCTTAATAATCAGGTAGTTAAAATATTTCTGCCAAAGAAATTTTATGCCCGAGCATGGCTTGGAACGATAGAGTATGTTTTATCGTCTGAATTGATCCAATTCACAAAACGGGAATTTTACTGGCGGAGATAAATTTTTGGATGAGCTAACGATGCTGGATTTTGAATCGGATTATGAAGCCTGGCGAAAGGAGCGCTTTGCGGCCTGGCCATCTAATGACGAGCTTGAATTTGTAGCAATCAAAGATCCCGGTCAGCTTGGCGAAGAGGAGCATCTTCGGTTAAAGCAGCAGTGCAATCGTACTAATTTTGCGCTCTACCGGGTTGCGAACCCCGAACAGGTCACCAAAGACAGTATCCGCTCCCTGGTCGCTCGTCTTGGAATGAAACGGCTGGATCAAAATTTATGCGCTGATAACGATTCTGTAACCACACTAAAAGTAATGGAAACGACTCGGGCACAGGGTTATATCCCATATACCAACAAGGCGCTCAACTGGCACACCGATGGTTATTACAATGAGCTGGATCAGCATATCCGATCGTTTTCCCTCCATTGCGTACAAAACGCCCTGTCTGGGGGAGAAAGTTTATTTATAAATCATGAGCTTATATACATTAAACTGGTTGATCAGGATCCACGGCTTGCTGCCGCCTTGATGCAGCCGGATGTGCTCACGATTCCGCCCAATGTAGAAGACGGGATTGAAGTGCGAGGCCCCCAAACCGGACCTGTTTTCTACCGCGATCGGCAAACAAATTGTTTGCATATGCGTTACACCGCCCGTACACGCAGCGTCCACTGGAAAGACGCTCCATTGGTTACTCAGTCAAAATTGGCAATCGAAAATCTGCTAGCCAATTCCACAGAATTGGTGCTGAAATACACGCTACAGCCTGGAGAAGGGTTCATCTGTAACAATATTTTGCATGGGAGATCTGCATTTACTAATGGGAATATGTCTGACGGCGAGCGAGTCATGTATCGTGTCAGGTCCTACGACAGGCTTTTTACGGACAGCGAGAGGTAAAAGACATGTCAGGTGAAATTACCAACAATATTTTAGATGATTTAATGCCCGTTCAATGCTCTCTCTAAGTGAAATCCTGATGCAGGAACATGGAATGCAATCTTTCGCAGAATTGAAGCAGGAGATTCATAAACGTGCGCAACAAGGTGAGGTGTTTTTTCAGATGGATGTAAGACCTCCATTCAAGGATACGCCAGAGGAGTGGGAGGATGAACTGGAAGCTGTGTTCACTACCGCACGAAACATTTAGTTATGTACTGGAACGAAGATAGCGACCAACCCGCAGAATATATTGTCTCAGATGACATTGTTGATATTAATTTTAAAATTAAATGCAGTCATCTGCCGCTGGATCATGCCAACGATTTATCACAGGCAGTATTCAGGTCTTTACCCTGGGCAGAAAGTAACGAGCAGTTTGGAATTCACCTTATCCATGGAGCGGAATCAGGTAACGGTTGGATAAGACCGCAGGGTCCGGACGATTTGATCTATCCTTCACGGCGTACACTGTTTTCATTGCGCACACCCAAAGAACACATCGAAGACGTAAAACAGTTGGCGGGTACCATACTTACAGTAGGAAATATTTCTGTGGAGTTATCAAAACCCAGTATTCGCTTTCTTTCAAAAATTACTACAGTTTTCTCTCGCTATGTGCTCGCAAACAACACGGTTGATGAAGCTGAGTTTCTACAGGAAATGGCGAATTTACTGTCACAGAAGCATATCAGGCCAAAAAAAATGATGAGTGGTCGCGCAACAACAATGCGTTTTCCTCAGGGAGATAAAACGGCACGCAGTCTTATGATTGACGGGATAGAAGTTGGGGAGTCGATACAATTGCAGCAGGAAGGGTTAGGCCCTGGACGTAAAATTGGTTGTGGAATATTTTTGCCGCATAAGGGTATTGACCCGGTTGCAGAGACTCAGGAAAAATAGCGCCCTTAATTAGTAGCATGCTTGCAGTTAGATAAGAAGCGTTTCAGTTTAATGATTGGAAAATTAGGAGATTGAATTATGTCGATTGAAGTGGATGGTAAGTCTATAGAAACCACTCCAAGCGGGTTCCTGGTAAATATTGAAGATTGGTCAGAAGCTTTGGCAGAGGTCATTGCTAAAGAGGAAGGCGTCGAAATGACGGAGAAGCATTGGGACGTAGTGAAGTACTTGCGCGATGAATTTATCAATAATGCCGGTAATCAGCCCAATACCCGTAACATGGTTAAAGCGATGGCCAAGCAATGGGGCGATAAAAAAGTCAATGCAAAAACGCTGTATGACTTATTTCCAGGCGATCCCAGCAAACAAGGTGGTCGAATAGGAGGATTGCCAGAAAGCAGACGCAAGGGCGGATACTAAAATTTGGCTGCGTATTGAAAGCATCATAAAATATGTTATTGATAACACTTTAATACTAAAGTGCATCTCAACAGGGATACAGAAAGACAGTTAGGATTTTTATAGACTTTCTGGGATTGAAATGTTTAATTTCTTGCGCTCGGAGGAACCACAAATGGGCTCAAAACAAGACAAGATTAAAAAAATGCTTGAGATGCAGAAAAAGTTTATCGAGCTGGATCGAAAGGAAGGCGTATCCGCAAAAGAATATTTTACTCCTGAAGATGGTGCCGCGCTTAGTGGGTATCGAGAGGAATATTCCAAAATTGCCATGGAAGTCGTTGAAGAAGCGCATTCTGAAAAAGGATCGCATTCGTAGTTTCCAAGTCCAAGTGTAATGCAGTGAAAAGCCGCGCTAGTCGCGGCTTTTTTTGGTCTTGTGATGTAGAAAGATTTTCTGGTTGTGGGCGACTCGGTGGAGATGAGTACATCGCAATATGGTGTAACAAAACAAGAGACGGTGCCGAGAAAATTGTTTGCAAATTACAGGAAAAGCGTTCAACGAAAATGCGTGTTGGGCGCGATTACGGCATTACATTCTCTTGCTTTGAAACAGGGATTTTCAATACTGAACAATTGAGCTGACTGGAGCGCCTGGGAGTTTTTCACGACCCGCTAACTCTGTTAGTTCAATGATGAATGCGAAGCTTGCGAGTTCGCAATGGAGTTCCTCGAGTAGCTGTGCAGCTGCGGCCGCTGTGCCGCCAGTGGCGATTAAATCATCCACAATTAACACTTTGCTTCCAGGCTGAATTGCATCCCGATGAATCTCCAGGCAATCGGTCCCATATTCAAGCGCATATTCCCTGGAGTGGACTTCCCCAGGTAATTTTCCTTTTTTACGAACTGGTACAAAACCTGCACCCAATTGGTAGGCGAGCGGGGATCCTAAAATAAATCCGCGCGATTCAATTGCGACAACATAGTCAATTTCCTGATCAGCAAAGTCATCACTAAAGCGATTGATGACATAGCTTAATCCATCATGGTTTTGCAATAGTGTAGTGATGTCCCGGTAAACAATCCCGGGCTTAGGAAAATCGGGGATATCACGAATCAGGGGTTTAAGATCCATTTTTTTTAGGTTAAAGGTAGATTAATTGTTAGCAGGAAAACTGAAATAGCATGAGCGTGGTTGAAATTTAGGTGGTTGCAGTCTCGTATTTTACAACTCGCTCCATTTTCGTACCAGATTTACATAAACATTGTCTATCTGTTTCGTATGTTCTTCTTCTGGTTGCTTGCGTAATAGTTTTTCACGCGCACACCCCAGCTGGTATAACAGGGATCGCTGCTCATTGTCTTTTACCAGACTTTGAACCCAGCTTACAGCAACCATTCTTTTGCCATTGGTTACTTTGCTTACGCGATGTCGACTGGTGGCAGGGTATAGAACTGCGTCTCCTGCAGCAAACTTGATTGGCTGTTCCCCAAGCCCGGTTTTTATTATTAGTTCCCCGCCTTCATATTCATCTGGTTGGTTTAGGAAGATTGTTAAAGCTAGGTCAGAGCGATACCGTTGCTTGAGACCCATAATTGGATCGTCGATGTGATCTCCGTATTCCATATCTTTTTCGTAACAGGCATAGAAAGGGCTGGCAATATATAATGGTAATGCTCCTTGCAGATAGGTTTTATGTCTAAGTAGGTTCCCCATGACAATTTCATTTAACATTGAAATCATCGGGTCATCGCCAGCTACCTCCTGATTTATTTTGACTTGTGCGGCAACCTTGCCTGCACTTAGTTTGCCATCAACAAAATGGGCCTTAGCCAGCAATTCCTGAACTTTTTTGAGTTCCTGATTACCCAGGACATGTTTTAAATGAATCAGCAAGGGAATACTCTAAACAGTATAATTAGGTTTTGGATACTGGTTTGTGTGCCCATGATACTCAAAGTCATCGTAGATGAAAGGATTATTCCCATTGAAGTACCTGATTATATGCTGGTAGAGGCCGAAGGGCTTTTTATCAAAATGGATTCAGATATGGATGCGGGTTGGCAAATGAGTCGTACCTGGGTAGATAGGCCAACGACTACGCAACGATGTCAAATTGCAGCAGATAAAATTCTGACAGCGATTCACACCGAGAACGAAAAAATGGCTACTATGATGGCTGCTTATATTTTGAAACGAATGCCAAATGCTTCGTCAGTCGATATCGATTCATCAGGAGACATGACGCAGACCATTATCAACGAGCATTAACGGTTGCAAGGCTGAATTCGAATAAGCTATTTGCGCTTCCCAGTAAGTTGGTAGATGTAACGATACTAATGGCCTTCATACATATGGTTAATTTCATCCGCGAACAGCTCTTTTATTTTTTCGCGCTTAATCTTTAATGTTGGAGTAAGCAGGCCATTTTCTACTTCCCATGGCTCCGTGGTAGCAGTGATCTGATAAACTTGCGCATAACCGGGGAAATGATTCATATTCGCCGCGATTCGTTTTAACAAGAGTGATTTTGTTGCCTCGCTTTCAAGGTTTTCCATGGATATCCCCAGGTTTCTGCAGGCATCCGGATTTAATACGACAATTGCCGAAAGAAACGGTTTGCGTTCTCCAATTACAATGGCCTGGTCGAATATAGAGTCTGCACATACCGCATGTTCAACATCCGCCGGCGAAATCTTTTCACCATTGGAGAGGACAATAATTTCTTTTACGCGTCCCGTTATAAACAAAGTTTCGTCTTCAATGCGGGCTATGTCGCCGGTGTGTAACCAACCGTCTTCAGTAAGTACTTTTCTGGTGGCTTCTTCGTTCTCCCAGTAACCACTCATGATTGAATCTCCGCGTACCTGCAATTCACCCAAGTCGGAAAAACGAACTTCGATATTATCCAGTACTTTTCCAACACTACCAACAATGTTTTTTTCAATTCGATTAGTGGATATCACTGGGGAACTTTCCGTCATGCCATATCCCTGTAATACATTAATGCCCATACCAATGAAAAATGCGTTCAGATCTTTTGCGAATGCTGCCCCGCCGGCGACGGCATACTTTAGTTTCCCGCCCAGGCGATCACGAATCTTTCTGGCAACCAGAAAATCCAGAATCGGGTGTAATAAAAACAGGGGAGACCAGGGTCCTGTGCCCTGTTTGTGACAAAATTTCATGTAACCTGTTGCATGAGCCAGTTGGAAAAGTTTTTGTGCAAATGCAGACTTTTTTTGCACCTGATCTTCGATGCGTGCAAATACCCGTTCATAAATTCTAGGAACCGATATGAGTATGGTCGGGTGCATGTTCTGCAAATCTTCCGCGAGTTTTTCTATCGAACGTGTATATGCGATTTCAGCACCATGCAACAATGGCGCGTAATACCCGACTGTGCGTTCAAACGTATGGGATAAAGGCAGGAATGACAGCAAACGATCTTCAAGGTTAACATTAACTGCGCGGCTGGCAGCATCTGCGTTACTTAACAGGTTCAGGTGTGTGAGTACCACACCTTTTGGTCGACCGGTCGTGCCGGATGTGTATACAATTGTTGCGGGATCATGAGCAATGCTGCCATCGAAAATAAATGTTGAGCCAGAGAAACTTTCAAGTAGTGATGGTAGGTGTTCAATGTTGGAGTTCTCAATTGGCGAGGTGGAAACAATGCGCGTCAGCGAATCAATCTTCTGAATGAAATCTTTACTTAGTTCGAAATGAGTTTGTGATTCTATGATTAGTAATCGGCACGCTGCATTTTCAATAATATACTGGACATTGTCTTCGCGATCATTCGGGTACAGTGGAACGGTTATGATTCCGAGGCCGGCAGCAGCCTGATCAATAGCAACCCACATCACGCCATTTGGAATAATCAACGCGATGCGTTCTCCCTGATGAAGATTCAGTGTCTGAAACCAGGCTTGAATGGATGCAGCCAATGAAGCAACTTCTGTCCAGGTATAATTCTGCCATTCCTGGGTTTCATGGTTGTATTCAAGGTAAGCGGTTTTATCCGGCGTGAGATTGACGCGTTGGTTAAACGTCTCTGCAATACTAAATGTATCGCTGGTATAAGCAGAACTTTCCATGCTCAATAAAAATTTACAAATGTTGCCATCCGATTGAAGATTTGAATCTTTCTCCGCAGGTAGCCTGCAACTGGTTTAGGCGATCACGTAGCTCAAGCGGGTTGGCGGTTCTGGCATATTGCAAAGGGCCGCCTCGAAAAGGAGCAAACCCGGTTCCAAATATTACTCCGGCATCGAGCAAGTCTGCGTCAGCTACCAGATTTTCTTCCAGACATTTTACAGTTTCATTAACCAGGCTGAGTATAAGGCGATCCTGAACATCACGATCAACATCATTGTTAGATTTTTGTTTAACCGCTTTACCTTTTTTCCACTGGTAAAAACCCTGGCCGGATTTTCGGCCCAGTTCGCCCTGGTCGAGTTTTTGTTGTAATCGGGAAGACATACTCATATTAAATGCATCGGAAAGAACCTTGCCAACATGACTGCAGATATCCAGGCCGACCACATCGGCTAATTCTATTGGCCCCATTGGCATGCCAAATTGAAGCGCGGCATAATCAATTTTTTCAGGCGCAATGCCTTCATCAACGAGAATAACTGCTTCCATGATGTAGGGCATTAAAATCCGGTTAACCAGAAATCCTGGTGAAGATCGTACTGGCAGAGGCAGGCGGCTTATTTTGCGTACGAACCCTGCGGCATTGTCCAGCATCTCCTGATTTGTATGTTCAGCAAATATTATTTCGACTAACTGCATCTTCGCGACCGGATTAAAGAAGTGCAGTCCAACCAGGCGAGAAGGATCTTTCAGTTTGGCGGACAAATCTTCCAGCGGCAGGCTGGAGGTGTTTGTCGCAAGAATAGAATCTTCCCGCAACTGAGGTTCAAGTTGGGCGTAAAGTTCCTGCTTTGCTTCAAGGTTTTCAAAAATAGCTTCTATAACGACATCCGCTTTCTGTGCGCCGTTGCCGCGGTGATCTGGAACCAGTCGATCTTTCGCTGCCGTGTTTAAATGACGTGTTCGTATCTTTTTATTAAACAGCGCATGTGCCCGCTTGATGGCAGGACCAATGAATTTAGGCTCACGATCCTGCAATGTGACCTGAAATCCCTGCATGGCACACCAGGCAGCAATATCGCCACCCATTATTCCGGCGCCTACAACATGCACATGTTTGGGTGAAAAGGCACTGTCTTTCGCCAGCGCCTTCATGCGTTCCTGCAAGGTAAATACCCGCACCAGTTCCTGAGTGCTGGGTTCGTTTGCAAATAACTCGGTGACAGAGTTTGCCTCTTCAATAAATCGTTGCTCGCGATCCGAAGAAAAACCTTCCCACACGGATAACATTCGAAAAGGTGCAGGATAATGTGCCGGCATTACCCTTTTTTTAACTTGCCGCTCCATTAGCCTGGCCGTTAGCTGCCGTGCAATCGGATAGGAGGTCAGGGTGTGAATAAACTTCGGATTTTGTTTTTGTTTGCGGCTTTTAATCAGCTCTTTTGCAGTGATACGCAATTGTCGCGCAGGAGCCAATGCGTCGACGACACCCATTCGTTTCGCCTGCTTGGCACGAACCACCCTGCCTGCAAGCATTAATTGCAAGGCAGGTAAATCACCAATCAATTCGGGAAGGCGGACCACACCGCCATAACCTGGATGTATGCCTAGTCGCACCTCAGGTAAGCCCAGTTTGCACTGATCTGAAAGTTCCGCGACCCGGTATGTGCACGACAATGCAAGTTCCAGTCCACCACCCAAACAAAAGCCATGAATTAAAGCCAGGGTTGGGAACGGAAGGTTTTCAATCTTGTTAAAGGTAAGCTGGCCGTAGCGAAGTTTTTCAAATGCGGCCTCTGTGGTTTTCAATTTGGTGAATTCATGGATATCCGCACCTGCCAGAAACCCATTTTTTTTGCCTGAATGAATAATCAGACCGGACGCGTTTGCAGAAGGAAGCTGGTCAAGAATTTCGTTTAACTCGTCCAGCACGGACTTGGATAATACATTTGTACTAGCGTCAGCTTTATCCAGACACAACCAGAGCAGTTGTTCGTCATCTTCCTCTAGTTGCCAATGTTTATTGTCCTGAGCTTTCACTGCAATACCTCAACCAGCATTGCGCCACCCTGGCCGCCACCAATACATAAAGTAGCGATGCCTCGTTTAGCGTTTTGGTGCCGCAGTAAATTGATCAAATGTAAAACAATTCTGGCCCCCGTCATGCCAACTGGATGACCACAGGCTACTCCGCCACCGTGAACATTAAGTTTTTCCTGATCAATTTCACCCCAGGCCTGTCTTCTTCCCAGATGTTGTTTGCAATAGTCCTTGTCGGCAAATGCATCCAGACATGCCAGAACCTGGCCGGCAAACGCTTCATTCAAACCCAAAAATCAATATCACCGAGTTTTAATTTATTTTGTTTCAGCAATTTGTCGGTGGCGTAGACTGGGCCCAGGCCCATTTCAGAAGGGTCAAGTGCGCCCCATTGACAGGAGCTGAGCTGCGCTAGCGGTGTGAGATTATATTTTTCAACCGCCTTAGCCGAAGCAAGTAAAAGCCATGCAGCGCCATCACTGATTTGTGCGCTGTTGCCCGCCGTTACTTTCCCATGCGGACGATCGAACACCGCGCGCAGTTTGGCGAGTTTTTCCATGGTAGTGTCTGGTCGTACCCCATCATCAATTTCATATACGTTACCTCTATTGTCATAGAGGGGTTCAATCTCTTCAGCGAAAACACCTTCTTTTTGTGCTTGGGCCAGTCGCTGATGACTGCGCATGGCGTACTCATCCATGGTTTGTCGTGAAATACTAAATCGATGAGCAATTTTTTCTGCAGTCTGGCCCATTGACATATTGACGGTTGGATCGGTCAAGCCGCACAACAAACCTATGACAGGCTTCAATAGCCCGGGTCTGAATTTACCAATGGCTTGTAGTTTCTGTTGCAATGTTTTTGCTCTTCCCCAAGTTGCCAGCCAGTGTACAAATTCTTCCCTGAACAGCAGTGGGGCGTGACTCATGGATTCAACGCCGCCGGCAAGAATTAAATCTGCCTTACCCTGACGAATTTGGTCCATGCCTGAATCCAGTGCCTGCATGCCTGAAGCGCAATTGCGTTGCACAGTCCATGCAGGAATTGACTGCGGCAAGTCGAGCCGCAGGCCAACAAGGCGTGCAATATTGGCTTCATCGGCACGTGGCATTACACAGCCAAGAATGATTTCGTCTATTTGGTTTGCGTGTTGCGAATGACGACTCAATAAAGTACGAGCGATCGCAACCGACATATCTGCAGCGGTAAATGGGCCGGGCTTTCCGCGCGCTTTTAAGATTGGACTGCGCAGACCATCGACGACATAAACGGAATTGAGTTTCATACCAAGTTAGTTTCGTCGCCAGTATTCGGGAGCAAAATCATCTACTGCAAATACCTTGAGGCGCGCCAATTGTGCATTACGAATAGTATCTGCTTCCTGGTCGTTAATAACTCCGCAGGAAACGGCCAGGTCGAGATCAAATCTTTTAATATTGCCTAGTCGCTTCGCTCGTTTTACTAGTGATTCCAGTGGTGCTGCCTTTAATACCTGCTGCAAAGCATCCTCCAGCCAGACTAATGACTCATCCGCATCACTGGGAACGAAAATGTCCCTGGTCAACGCATCGCGCACGGTTACGTCTTCCATTAACAGTTCAGAAATTTCATCATGTAAATCATCCTTGCGTGGAATTTGAGGCTTCCCTAGTGGATAAATTATGAAAAACAGCGCCTTTTTTAATATCTTGCCTGGCAGATTATATAGGAGTTCCTGCATCGCCAGATGAAATCCTCGGCCACATTCTCGCATAGCCCAGTCCACCAGAGGAATTTCTGACTCTGGTTCTCCTCGATCGCGAAAATACTTCAGTGTTACTGAAGATAAGTATAAATAACTGAGCATATCACCCAGTCTGGCAGAGATATGTTCCTTGCGTTTTAAAGAGCCGCCAAACTTGGTCAGTGCAACATCAGCAATTAAGGCAAAATCTGCAGAAAGTCGGGTGAGTCGTTTGTAGTGCGCTTCAACCGAAGTATTAAACGGCATTTTTACCCAGTTGGCCTTGCTGATACCAAGAAAGAAACTGCGCCCAATATTTGAAGTTATGTGCCCAATATGGTTCCAGAAGGCATGGTCAAATTTTTCTATGGCCAGTTCTTCATTTTGTTCTGCTAACGCATCCATTTCCTTGAATAGCCATGGATGGCATCGAACGGCTCCCTGGCCGAATATAATCATACTACGCGTGAGAATGTTTGCGCCTTCTACAGTTATTGCAATCGGTACGGCTTTATAGATTCTTGCGATATGGTTGCGAGGACCAACGCAGATCCCGGCACCACCATGAATATCCATTGCGTCGTCGACCACCTGACGCATGCGCTCGGTTAAATGATATTTAATGATGGCTGATGCAACCGAGGGTTTGGAGCCTTGATCCAGCGCCGCGGCAGTTACGCTTCGGGCTGCATCCATTAAATAGGCATTTCCACCAATACGACCCAGGACTTCCGCCACACCCTCAAATTCACCAATCGGCAACTTGAACTGAGTGCGGACCCGGGCATAGGCGCCGGTGTTGCGTGTAGCAAACTTTGCAGCGGCAGTCGCAAGAGCAGGCAACGAAATCGCGCGGCCATCCGCAAGACATTCCATTAGCATTTTCCAACCATTGCCCACCTGCGCTTGTCCACCAATGACCCACTCCATGGGTATGAAAACATCTTCTCCCTGCGTGGGCCCGTTCATGAAGGGCACGTTTAGCGGCATGTGACGGTTACCAATCTCTACGCCTTTCGTACCGGTAGGAATAAGCGCCAGGGTTATGCCAATATTTTCTTCTTCACCCAAAATATGGTCAGGGTCGAACAGGTTGAATGCAAGACCCAGCAGCGTGGCCACGGGAGCCAATGTAATGTAGCGTTTATTCCAGGTGACGCGTATTCCCAGGGTTTTTTGACCCTCAAACTCCTGGTAACAGACTACGCCTCGATCAGGCATGCTGCCTGCATCAGATCCAGCTTGCGGTCCGGTTAAGGCAAAACAGGGTACTTCCTCTCCTACGGCCAGGCGTGGCAGATAATAGTCCTGTTGTTCGGTAGTTCCATATTCAAGTAGCAGTTTTCCTGGTCCAAGCGAGTTGGGGACCATGACGGTAACGCCTGCTGCAATCGATCGACTGGCTACTTTCATAACCACGCAGGAGTGTGCGTAGGCAGAGAAATCCAATCCCCCGTATTCGCGCGGGATGATCATTCCAAAAAACTTATTGTCTTTTATAAATTGCCAGGCTTCGGGCGAAAGATCGTAGTCTTCATTTGTGATCTTCCAGTCATCCAGAATGGTACACAGTTGTTCCACGGGTCCATCGATGTACGCCTGTTCTTCCTCGGAAAGTTTTGCCTGTGGGGTATCGCGTAAAAAGCGCCAGTCCGGGTTGCCGGAAAATAACTCGGCTTCCCACCAGGTTGTGCCTGCTTCCAGTGCTTCCCGTTCGGTATCCGACATGGGTGGAAGTGCGGAACGAAATATTTTCAGCAATCTTCCAGTCAGAAGTTGTTTGCGTACACCCGGTGCTGCAATCAGTCCTATTACGAATAGCAGGGCTATCCATAATACTATTTTGATCAGAAAAGGTATCGAGGAAACGAAGCTATATACAAGTAACGCAACCCCGAGAGAGGCCAGCAGTGGAATAACGTTGAGATTCAGATAGATGATATATGAAGTCGTCACTACTAAAAGGACCAGCAATATCAGTTCGACTATGATTGAAAGCATGGTAGGGCCTGGTTGAAATTTGTTTTACAAAAATCACGAGTATGTATCCTCTAACTCGCGTTCCTGATATTCCGTAGCATTTACTTCATCCTGCATTATTGAGTGTTCTGATACATGCAACACGTCATGCGCGTCAAGGTATTTTTGCGTCTCTTTCTGCACCTGACCGGAATCATGCCATGGTAACTTACGATAAAACCCTAAGTCATCTTTTCCGAGGAGCGGGTATTTAATTACCTCGAAATACGGCGAGTAATCAAAATCGCGCGGGGTGGATAGTCGAATATTGCGTTCGCGGACGGTGAATTCCTGTTGCTGGTTTTGAATAATGGTGGGTAGAACCGGGAATCGGATCGAAGCAAAGGCACTGGCAATCATCGACGAACAAACCACTTTCGTTGTGTTTTTTGCATTATGCTCAAACAGGCTGGAGTGCCAGCGACGTGGAATAATTGTCCACCAGGGAATTAAAAAGCGGGCCAGATCCAGTAATTGTCTGACGTCATATTCCATACCCAGGAACCTGCTCGAATGTCGAATAACCTGACTGACGTCTTCCGGGGAAATACCTCTGGGTCGACAGATACGGGTATGAAAGTTCTGGTATTTTTTCAAAGGGGTGATAATAGTCCCTTCCCCCAGCTGACTTTCAATGACCAACGGTTCGTCCGGCGGACCATCATAGTGTTTTTGAACACGGGCTTTTGCCACTGGATCCTCGATGTCGTATAGACGACCAACATAGAGTGCAGTGTGGCTCCAGGAGCTTTGGGTAATGACTTTGATGACGTCACTCACGCGATGACGCCCTTCTACCAGCAATACATCTGCGGGCCGTATTTCATACACCAGGCGCGAATAACTGATTGGTGATAATGCCTGCTCATTAGATTCGGTCAAAAGCCATTCAGTGGCTTTTTCCCAGACCCAGTATTTAACCTTGCTCAGCACGCCAGTGAAAATCCTTTTTGTAGATATAGCTTTAATGGTATTACGTTTAAATCCTCGTAAATCAGTGGTAATTCAAACTTCACAAATTTTAGACCATAATTAGAAAAAGTCGTTTCAAATTGAGTGCTTAGGGGTGAATTTGGCGATACCTGAGTCACATTAACTGCAACGGTCTATTGAGCTCATAAATTAAATTTATAATTCAATCGGGCAGAATTGCACTAGGCCACAATCTTTTCCATATACAGATGCCTTACCGGCAAGATTGAGTCGATTTGACCCCGGGAATGGAATCCGTTCGCTGTATAAAAATGAACTGCCTGATCTCTGGCTTTTAACCAGCAGCGAGTCGCTCCGTGTTCTATCGCATAATCCACCAGACGTTTTAAAATTGCACTACCAACGCCTCTGCGCTGGAACTGGCTGCAAGTTGCCATATATCGAATTCTTGCGCTTTGCTTGGTGTCAAAGTGAATTCTTCCTATTCCGATAATTTTATTTTCGCGCGTAATGGCCATGCAATGGAATGCCTGTGTTTCATATGCATCTCGCTCGCTTCCGAGAGGAAAGCTTAGCGGTTTGCGAAGCTGCTCCCAACGGAACTGATAGTACTGTTCAAATTCATCCGGTAACTTTGGGGAAGCCAGGAAGAATGATTCGTTACCCATTGAAATTTGAACGTCGAGTAATCAATAGTTTCAGGCGAATACAATCCAGGTTGTTGCAATGTATTTTTCTCCTTTTTCCACGGTGACTCCACGGTGCTCATGAGTCCAAAAAGGGGGAAACAGCAACAATTTTCCCTGTTCCGGCTTTATTTTTACATCCTGAAATAAAAATTCGGTTTCTCCGCCGGGACCTTCCACATTATTCAGATACCAGATAGCGACTAATTGACGATGACTGAAGTCATGGCTGCCGCCATCAATATGCCAGTGATAATATTCACCAGCAGAAGTGCGTTGAATACCATAACCCATATCCTTGAATGGACCTTTGAAGTATGCAAACTGATTGCGAAATTCCCGAATGGCTAACCCGAGTGATTTAAATAGAGCGCGATCGACATCGTGCCAGTGATTTTTACCACTGATAACCATATCTGTTGATTGTTTGATGCTGGTATCCTGGTTGGCCTTCTGTCCGATACGGCCCTGGTATTGATCCTGCGGATGATTTTCAAATCGACGAATAGCATCGTTACAAAACGCTGCGCTTAGTGCGTTTTGTTTTTCAAATATAAAAGAATTCTCTTTGACTTCAATTATATTGGCCAAGGATGAAGTAGCCGCTTTTTGTTCCATTTCGCTATAGACGATTAATCTCAAAATGCTGTTGAATATCGCTGACTGATTGGCTCTGGCTATAAATATCCAGGGCTTCTTCAAGGACACGCTGCCAGTGAGTTGCGTTTCGCTGCACCCATTGATCAAGGATATCCGGATCAGGTTTGTCATCCCACAGTTTATAGCTTGTCATAAATGATGGGCAAAGTTCTTTACGCATCGCACTCATATTAGCGGCATAAAAATGAATCGACGCACGATTGTCATTCTTTATTAGTACAGGCAAGGTTGAAATGGTATCGGCCAAAATATCTTTTGCAGCACGCAGCATGATTTCAACACGTGAATGAGCACATTCTGTGATTAGCGTTTTCCAGTTCGGGCCTAAAATATGCGTCGAATTTAATTCTCCAATTTCGTGTAGCACCATTGAGTCGAGTTCGCGATCGGTCATACGATTCAGGGCAGACTCGAGATTGCTATCAAAGTCATAATGCGAAATGGCCTTTGACATGGCATTATCAAGCTTATTCCACTGCCATTCCTGAACCTTTTCCCACAGCATGCGACGAATAGATTCCTTGCGAATATAAATTGTGGTTCCAAGAGTCATCGCAGGGGGTGCACCCAAATCGCGTGCACATTCATCTAATGAAACGACTACGCGATGGTTGTCATATTGTCGTGTAGTGTCCAGGTTTCCCAGGAAAAAATGTGGAACCAAACGAGGCCCCAGTCCACCGCTATAGACCATTCCTTTGTCTGCCAAAGCCAGGTTGATAGTTTCTGTATCAAAAGGGTCGAATGTCTCGCCGTCAATTTCAATGGGCAAATAGGATGCCATTTCAAGTTGTTCCCATAGGCCTTCGCGTTCAGCGACCCATTCTCCGACCTCTTCTTTTGAAAGGGATTTGCTGTAGGAGTACCCTTTTTCCCAGCGAAAATATTCTCGCATCTTCATTAGGTAGGTGCACAATGTGTAGTTAGCCGCATGCTTTGCATCAGCAATATTGCAGTTATGCTGCACGTTTGCACAAAGTGAGTGGGTATGCATCGTTAGGCTGTATAATAATTTCGTTAAAAAAATGGCTGTATATCCCTAAACGCTGTTATAACCGCGCTATTCCCGCATTGTGGTCTAAGTTTGGTTATTTCGTTAGGGATATTCAATGCTCTTATTATAAGTTACAAGATAGTTTTAACTTTGGAAATAGTTATGGCGAGACTAAAAGCCAAATGGAATCAGAAAAGTCGGGAACGAACGCCGGAACAAATTGCATCGGCAGTCGGCAGCAATATCTGGTTGTTGGCGGCAGATGGCTGTCTAAACCTAGAAAATGAAGGGTTTGAAACCAATACACAAGCGCAGCGTCTGGATGTGATCAGTGAATTTCTGGCATTTGCACTGCATCTTGTTGATCGAATCACCTTTGGCGAACTCGAAGAAGAAGAACGCGTTCGTTTCATTAATGCACTCGGTGTAAGTCTGACGAATTTTATACAAGATAACCGTGTCGACTCCAATGGGCAGGGCAATTATCGCGGTGAGTTTATCCAGTTACTTAATGACCGAATGGATGAATATTCTGAATGTAGTTACGAACAGGAAACGGGTCCTGGTTTCAGTCTGAAAAGAATATTTGGCAATCATGTTATGCAGGTTATGGGCGAGAAAGATAATAAATGGATTCCGGATTATGTAATGGACATTGAAACGCCAAAAGTGGTTAAAGGGTTGGAGCGGGTAATGAGTGGCATGGGAGATTCGCTGGATGAAGCCAGCTTTGGTATGCCGCCGATTCCAGAGGGCGGTACCTGGGGTGACGAATGATCCACTTGGTATGAGAAGTGAAAGCAATCTATGCCAATTAGTTGCTCGTTTAGTCCGGTGCGCAGATTTTTACGGTTATGTGTTTAATCAAATCGGACAGCATTGCGATATGAAACGCAGATCCCCTTTGCTATTGCTTGTATTTCTGTTTTTCTCATTGATTGTCGAGGCAGAGGAAGGAACTAGCAAACAGATGAAGGAAAATTTTTGTGCTACCGGAACGCAACAGCAACTACTGGATTTTTTTACTGCTGAAGAATACATCGTATTTGCACAGGGTAAGCGCGAGGATGCCAATAATGGGTTAAATAAATTTTCTGATGTGCTCTTTCTTGTTACGCCAGACTTGAAGTACTTTCATCTGGTTACGGTCAAAGTTAAGAATAAAGATAAACGCACTGCCTGTATTTTCAGTTCAGCCAGAGAAGTCAATTTTCAGTTTACGTCGCCAATGCCCGGGCTGCTGGAAAATAAAAATCGTGAGCATTTGGTTTTTATGGAAAACATCCCTGAGAATGGAAATTGCCCGCCCGAAAAATTAAACTGCATGCCATGGCGTGACTGGTCACATAGGATCAAGCAAAAATTTGTTCTTACGGCATACATGTATTCAGCAAAGTGGGATTACAATGCGTACGATGAGATCGTTGAGTTGACGCTGGACAATAAGACAATCCATCCAACCAGGGGTGCGCTCGCAGAACTGGCGCGAACCAAATACGGCCTCAGGCTGCGAAACGAGCTTGGCGAGGCTAATAAGGAACAGGAAGCTGCTAAGCAGGTCTACAGGGAAATCTATAATGAGATCGATCACGGACTTCCGTTGATGTTGATCATGCTGAATGACGACAGGAATTGGGCTGTCTCCATCATTGATAGGGTAAAAGGCCTAGTGTGGACTCCGATGCAGGGGCGCGAACTGGAATTGTATCCCTTGCCGCGTAGCGTATATGAAAAATTTCTGTCAGGAAAAGAAACTGCGCGTAAATAAAAATCAACTGCAAAAATTTTTTGTTCTAATTCTGCCGGCTTCCATCCCAGATTCCATTGTTTCAGGGGAACAATGGCAGCAGATCATCCATTATCAAAAAACAGGAATCGACCACGTATTGTGCATCGCTATGAATTTCGCTTAGTAATGCCGCTGCAATATTTTATTCAAAAGACAACAATATTGATATTTTGGGATTGAGAGTGGGTGTTATATTTTGCAAATCGTGGGATTGCACCGCACATGAAAATAATGTGCGGTGTAATAAAGTCTGTTCGCAATTATAAACGCTTTGGTTTTTAATTATGTTTTGACCCAGTTGCTGAATTTATCCGTGGTTTTCTCCTGGCCGTCTTCAAATCCGGCGCTATAGGCTTCCGTTACGCGCTGTTCTTCACGTTCCGGATGACCCAGATAACCGCCTTGCCAGCCTAATACATACTCAGGGTCAACACCCTGCTGTTCCATTTTGGTTATCGTGTCTCGATAGGTTTGGTCCATTTAATTGCTCCCGCTTTTTCGATGAAAATTAAAGATTGTTTGTAAAATGTTTTAGTGCCTTGCCAGAGGTCATGGTGTCTATTGCCATCTTGACTCCTGTACTTAATGAATCGACTTTGCCTAAATGCTTAAGCATAATTGCGGCGGAATAAGCGAGGCAATCCCTGGCCACGCCGTCTGACCCTCTCAGAGCTGCCAGCCCGAAATCGGCGCTGGCACTGGCCAGGGATTCTATATCGACTGTTTCTTCTTTACCGCCATTATTGGTTTGTATGTGTTTCGCTTGATCCGGCACCGGCACACAACGAATCGATTGTTCAATACCAGCTTCCTGCGGCGTGATATCGACTTCGTGCAGATCTCCATTCAGTCCATGATACTCAAAATACTTCGCTGGCTTGTTTAAGGCGGGAGTAACACCGCCTTCCACACCTCGAACAATGACTGCCGAATCAAACAGCGCCAGTTTTGCCAGCTGTTCATACACTGGAGGATAGGGTTTGTGAACATACCCGGTCATTAAATGTGTCGAGCTTTTGCCGCGTATGGGGCTGGCAAGCACTTCAACCGTCGTCAATACCGGACGTTTGATAATGCGCTTCCTCAGTGGAACCAGATCATGCAATAGCGGACAGAACTTCGACTGGTCGATATATGCCCAGCCAATACTGTCCTCATTAATTTTTTTAACCGCGTCCGGTGATGTGGAATCGACATTCACGCCGGCTGCACGCAGTACCTTGCGGTGAGTAACCCCGAATTTTGGGCCAACTTCCTCCAGCCCATGACTTACTGCGGGAATGCCACAGGCCGCCAGTACTGCAGGCAAGAATGCCATCACCGGAGCACCGCGTGTATAACCATCATAGGGCTCAGCGATATCTACAACCTGGTCGACTGCGGCAGTTACTTGTTCGGTCGCATCCAGGATGGCCTGCAAACTGCCTCCATTTTCATCGCGGGTTTCCCGCTTCATGCGCAGTGCAATGAGATAAACACCTGCCTGTACCGGATCGGCCTGATTCTGCAGGATGTAGCGCATGGCGGCCCGGGATTCATCGAACGACAAATCCTTGCTGTATTCAGGGCCGGTTGCAACGCGTCCAATCATGTCCCGCATGTGGGCATCGATGTCCTGCTGCGATGTTGCAATCACTGCTGCCATTGAATGAATATTTGTTTGCAAAAGGGCAAGCAGCATACAAAATGCGTTATCGATCCTGAATATCTCCATGGAGGGGCCGATAAGCTCCTGTTTAATATGAAATTATTTATAATTCCTTGGCTTCATACTTCGGGGATATTCGGTGGAGCACTGCTTTGAATTAAACTAATTTTTTATATTTACAAAGGGCATGCTGATGGAAGAAGCAGATGAGATGGATTTTACCAGTGGAGTTCAGGCATTTGAGGCCAAGCATTTTTCACGTGCTATGCAGTTATTGTCTCCCCTGGCAGCAAAAGGTTTCGCAGATGCCCAGCATCGATGTGCCATCATGTATCAAAATGGGCTTGGAGTCGCAGTCAATACCGAGGCGGCTTATCGATGGATGCATGCTGCTGCAGACCAGGGCCATCCATTAGCACAGCATGGGCTGGGATTTATGTACATGGAGGGCGATTGTACCGAGCAGAATGGAGAACAAGCTGTGCACTGGTTTACCAAAGCAGCCGAACAGGGCTTGGCAGGTTCACAGACGACACTGGCAATGCTTTACGAGCAAGGCACATTAATTGAGAAAGACGAAGAAAAAGCGGCGGAGTGGTATAAGAAAGCGGGTTTCTAGTTTTATGGCGTAAATTTGTCGAGGCCTACAAAGGCCCCGCCATTACGTTTGCACAGCTCCCGCATTAATGTCGCGAAGCGTACTCCTGTGGTGTTATCAGGAGCGCGTGGGTCGAATTGCACAGGGAACCCGACGGCATGAATTCTCACGCGTCGATTACCTCGTTTGTCCGCGCGATTAATTCGGTCAACTTCGCGAACCACATTGTTAATTGACGGGCCGGTAAATTCATCACCAAACACATACAAGCTGATGTTTTTGTCTTTGGCGTAATAGATTCGAATCGCTGCATTAATCCCTTCAACCGGACTACTGTTGCTGAATGGATGCCATCTTTTCATTCGCGTAATAATAGCTTTACGGCGTGCAGGTGTATCTGGAATCCATTCACCTGCATACTGGGAAAACATGAATTCGCCCATATCATTCATAACCTGAATGCCTTTTACTTGCGGGTATGCGTCTAACACCTCAGCAATTTTTTTCTTTACCAAATCCCAGGCAAAGTTAAACATACTTCCGGATGTGTCGATAATGAAGATGATGTATTCGCTGTCAACGGGTATACCGCCGATAGTCCTGTCGGAAGATTCAAGCAAAAGGGGTTGTTGAGACTGCAGACGTCGCATTTCTTCAGTGAGATCCTGACGAGCCGATGTCAGTTTCCCGCTTAATGTATTTTGCACGGTCGAATCATCCTGGCTGCTGGCAAACTCTCCTTCAATAGCAGACAAGCTTTTTTGTAAGCGAGCGACCTTGATCTTCTCTTGTGATACTTGCTGTTTTTTGGTTAAAAGCTTGCGATTAAGAACATAGGTCTCACCGCGTATTTCAAATAGCTCTTCATGCAATTTTGCAACCATGCTATCCAGAGCTTCACTATATTCCTCAAAAATTACCGGTTCAGCAGTTTTGGTTAATACCAGGAGTAAAATTAATGCGCCGAATCCACAACAAATACAGTCAAGGAAAGACAGGCTGAACACTTCGGCACTACTGCGCCTGCGAATTTTCATGGCCAGTCCTTTGAAGGGCTGAAAAATGCCCCTCGCGTTTGCGCAGCCAGCAACCAGAAAGCACTTGCAGCAAATGGATCACCTTCCATGGGAAATAGAATAATATTGACGGTCGCAGCATCCGGTAACTTGCGCAAGGAGTCGTTAAAATGGCGTATACGTTGTTTTGCGCTGACGCTGTGGTAGGTCGGTTTGGATGAGCCCTGGGTGGGTAAACCATCTGTTAACAGATAAACAGAATCCGGCTTGGGATTGAGTTGATTAATGTAGTTGAAGGCACGATAGAGACTCGTCCCTTTCCCGGGGATCAGGTTGCGCATGTCATTAATTGCCAGGCGCAAGTGCGCCGGATCACCGCCATCCAGCCATTCATTTTTGATATCTTTGCCGAGTGAGCGCACGCTTTCATTAAACGCGATGATTTTAAATTTGCTCTGGGGCGGGATACGGGTACTAATCCATTCTACGGTACGGACAACCTGCTGCCATTTTGCGGCGCGCAGTTTGTCGCGATCAGGCAGGTTGCGGTTACGTATTACATTGACAATCCGATCAGCCAGCATGCTGGCTGAACTATCAACCAGGATCACTAAATGTTTGCCACCAATTTGCAGGCCGGTTATATACTGACGTTGTCCTTCGCCAGCAAAGTGAATCAGCCGATCACCCTGACTTTCGGTTTCCTGCGCTCCTCCTTCCAGCGCTTTGTTCGCTTTCTCTAATGCTGCTATATCAGCTTTGAGCTTATTGATATGTTCTATTTTTGCAAAAGTATTTTGTTGTAGTTCTGTAAGCTCCTCTCGTTTGTGATTTATTTCGGTGATTACCCGTTTGGATAGCCCCTGGGTTTGTTCGATAATTTCTTCAGATTGTTTGATGCTATTTTTGAGTTCAACCAGATACTCTTTCCCTTGTGTTACTTCAACATCCAGCTTTGTGACTTCACCTTGCAGATCCTGGCTGACTTTATGCTTTCGCTTTACCGTGTCAGCATTAATGATCATAAAAAATAAAATGATTGCCCCAAAACCGCACGACATTACATCCAGAAATGCAAGACTGAACACATTGGTCGTTTTTCTAGGCAACGTGATGTTCCATTTTTATAAAAATCAGGGGGTCATCGCAGCCTGATAGACGCAAGTGGTCGCCAATAGCCGGCTGTGTATTATTTGAAATCTGTTGGTCATTCAGCGTAACTTCAATTGTATTGGTGGTTTCAAGTGTCAATTCACTTGAAGATTTCCGCAGTGCTGCAAGTACTCGAGCTGAATGTGTGGGGTTTGTCTGAAACTGGATATCAATGTCCGGGTCTGTTGATTGAACAATATACAGTTCGCTTTCGATGGAATAGGCTCGATTGCGGAACAGAATATGCGTGGGTTTTTCCACTATAGTATTTGCGGCTATGCCAGCCAGTGGTAACGGGTCTGTCAATATGCGATAGGGCAGCTGTTTTGTCAGGTAAACTTGCTGGTCATCGTTTAACAGATTATCTGTGAATTGCAGGCTTTGTTGGGCGTGATAACCATGATCTAGTGTCCGAGTCATTAAGCCGCGGGATGCTGCCTGCTGACTGAAGCCAAATTGCACATCAATACTATTTGAAATGCACACAATAGTTGAGCTTTCGACCTGTTCTAATCCAACCAGCTTTTTTAGAATGACATCTATATTTGAAGTACAGATTGCACGCAATTCTCCTGCATCAATGGTTGTCTTATAGCTGATGTTTTGATATTCGAGCGAACATTCAATTGAGTTCTGCTGTTGCGCGAGTTGAAGCCAGGTCGGCAGCCTGTCATACAATTGCTGTTCTGTTTCAGCACTATGCAACGGGTCCAGTCTGGTTTCGATAATGAATGACTGTACAATATGAGTAGCTGCTTTTGAATATACTGATAAAATGCCAACGTCATTTATGAGCTCCTGTTTTTCAACACCGAACTCATTATCCAAGGTATGCAAATATGATATGGAAGTTTGATGCAGCTGCATTTCAACATGCACCGTCGGGCCGATGTGATGTGCCTGCTTTGGAGACAATACTGCATGGTGCACCATCGCTTTTACGGGTATCGATAATTCAGTACAGATACCAAGTAGTAGACCCAGCCCTGCTTTTGTGAAATTGGCAGGTACGGTTAGTATCACTGACTCAATGTTTGAAGGTAACTGATTCCATATGAATGCCAGGTGACGCATTGCAAGACTCGCATTACTTCGTGCTGCAACCTGCGCTTGGGGCTGGTTGAGCTGCGTCCAGAACTGATTATTGCATTCGTTGGGGTGCAGGAAAGCCCTAAGTCGAGCGTCTTCACCAATCCATTCCTGATGTGCAAGGTCTATTACATACCCAGGCGAACTTAACAATATTTGCGCGCCGTCGCTGGCGATAATCCCGCTGTCATTTAATTCTATTGCGATTACGTTGGCCACAAGTAAAAACTAATCCATTTGCAAATGCCGAATTAATTTACGGTTGCAATATTCCTGAGTATCAAAAACAAATCGTTCCTGTATCTGCTGCAATTGGTGCACGATGAACATTAATACTATGCTTATGCATAATGCGATAAATGTTGAGTTAAAAGCCACGCCCAGGCTTTCGGTTACGCCAATAATATCACCCTCAACCGCCTTATGAGCCTGGCCCAATGCGTCACCAATTCCACGCACAGTGCCGAGAAACCCAACAGAGGGAATTGCCCACGCGATATATCGAATGATAGATAATTCGGAATCCAGGCGTTCGAACTCGGACTCACATACTCCCTGCATGGCTTGCGAAACATCTTGTATATTTCCGCAAGCGCTAAATCGTTCGACGGATACTTGCAGTGCGCGGGGAAGCAGGTAGTCTATTTTATCTCTTGGCAGAGATTGTATTTTTCTCGTCAGGTCTTTTACATCCTGAGGTAGTATTTTAAGGCCTTCAGCTGCCTGAATGATGTCGGATTCAAGCAGGTTGCGCTCTTTTAGTATGTGCGTCAGCTTGAACGCTATGATCGCGAGCGCCCAAAACATCAGTATAAAACAAGCTTCCTGTTCAAAATCGCGTACCAGAACATACACTGATTTTTCGGGGACATAATCGCTGTCTTTTGCGATCTGTTCCGCCTGATATTCCAGAATCGCATCTGCATTTGGCCGAATCACGACAACATAAGCGGCGTGTACCACAATAATTATGATCAGCAGGGTGAAAAGTTGATATATCAATTCAATAGGAATTTTTTTATTCATATTTTCACTTTAAATGTCGGCCGGAAAGGCAACCGGTTTGTCAACAGAAATTTCTTCGCTTGGAGTAAATTCTTTTAACACTTTTCTTTTGCTGGATGGTTGAGCTTTAGGTTCTTTCTTAGTTTGAATATTTTCAGATCGTTTTGTTTCGACATTTTCTTTCTCTGTTTCGGCTTGTATTGTTGTGCTAAACAGCAATATTCCGATAAAAACGCGCAGTAGTCCCTGTTTACATTTCATGGTAGTTACTCTGCGTAGCGCGCAATTCGAAATCCGATGTCTGGTTGTGGTTTATCACGATAATCCCGATAAGATAAACGTGTATTGCTCAATGTGCCGCGTAACCACGAGGAACCACGGACCACATGGTGTTTCCCTTGGCTGGGTCCGGTTGGGTCGACTGCTGTTCCGGATTGCGTTGTAGTATAGATTGTATAGTAGTCATGCATCCACTCTGCCACGTTTCCGGCAATATCGTAAAGACCATTTTGATTGGTCGTAAAACTTCCGATTGGCGCGGGACCGGCAAAACCATCATCGATATCCGGAATGGTAAGCCCGATAATCTTTTTCGCCTGATCATCTGCATAGTTTCCATTAATGGACGAAGGGGGATATTCGTCTCCCCACGCATATCTTAGTGTGGCACTATTTTTGTTTGTGCGGGCAACCCAGGACCACTCTGCCTCTGTAACTAAACGATAGCCAGTTAGCAGTGGATTCTCTGCTACTAATTTTCCATCGCGATCTCGATAGCTTAGAGGGAGGTCCTCGAGCCGGCTTAACCAGTTGCAATATCGCGCTGCCTGCTCCCAGCTTACATTGACAACTGGTTGTTTCGCTGCCGTTAAATCTATTCCACGAAAGTTACCCGAATTATGTTTTGGATCAAAGCGTGCAAATTCTTCATTACTAATTTCGTTAACGCCAATATAGAATTTCCTTTGTAAGTCGACTTTGCGCAAGGCCTCATTCGCACGTCGTCCTTGTTCTCGCCTTGAGGCGCCCATTGTAAATGCGCTTGGTTTGATGAGTCGCAGCTGTTGACCCTGGCTATTGGTAGTGGTCGTTGGGAAATTTGCAACATCCTTTTTTCTCAAATTCAGAGAAACTTGTATATCCAGTGGTTGATCTACCTTAGGGGTTACGTTAATGATGTGTGGCTCATACCCCGTTTCTTTTACTTCGATCGAATGAGTCGCGGTGGTCAACGATAAGGTTTGAGTACCATGGCCTAGCAGTTTTCCATCTACTAATACCCGGGCGGTTTTTGGTGAAACCTGTAAGTGCACTGTACCCAAAATTCCCTGTAAGCCGACCGCAAGTGTTTCGCTTTCTCCCACGGCTACGCGCACCGTGCGCGATAATGCGCGATACCCTGGTTTGACGAAATCTACACGGTAATCGATATTGGGTAATACCGTCATAGTGAGTGGGGTTGCGCCCCGTACTTTTTTATTTACCGATACCGTTGCACCTGGGGGCTCCGATTTTACTAATAAGTAGCTCGGGGCGCGATCAAGCGCGATAACCCCCAAATCCAAAGGCTGGTCGGGCATTACTACGAAATCGGCAATATGAGCTGCAAAGTCAGGATGCACCAATTCCAGGTGATGAGTGCCTGCATCCAGTTCAATCGATATTGGTGTCTCGCCATGACGGATATCATCCAGCCAAACCTGGGCATTAGATGGTTTTGAATCCAGTGTCACGGGTGCCCAGTTGGGAACCATAGAAAATGAGAACTTTTGTTCAGTTTCTGCCCCCTCAATCTGCAATTCTGACCATAGCGGAAGATATCGATATTGTTGTAGTTCAATTGAATGGCGCCCTGGGGCAAGTGAAAGATTTTGCATGGGTGCTATGCCAACGTATCGGTCATCAATATACACTCTGGCGACTTCGGGCGATTCGATCAAAATAGAAACAATTCCGGGCTTTTTCTCTAACGTGCGTTTGAATGTATAGGTATTCAACGTCCCTATCGAGACAGTTTCGCGTAGTGGAAAGTACCCGGATTTGTTGGCATGTAACTGATAGTCGCCTGGCTGAGCAAGAAATCGATCTTGTAACTTTACCGCGATGGAGCCTCCGGATAATTGTATGTTGTCAGGAGTAGGCACAATTTCGACGAGTATAGTTTTAGCGCTGACGATAAACCACAGTGCAACCAGTAATGCCAGGGCAATCAAAACCAGAAAACCTTTTAAGAGCTGTTTTTTTCCAAATTGACCGGGAGTAGGTGCAACCTGGGATTCAAGTTTAATTGGTTGAATTAATTCCTTGTGCTTCAACTCGTGTGCGCTTTCATTCTTATTGCTCATGGATTAAATTGGTTCGTTACAATGAATTACAATAATTTGATTATTGCTATCTGCAGAGACTTGAATTTTTTTTCGAACATCTCGATACCCTGCGCGAGAGCCAACGATTGTGTAAGGTCCGGGGCGTAGTTGTAATTCTCGCCTTTTGAAAGTGCCTAGTCTTGCAACCTTGTAAACAGTAACATTCGTGTTTTCATCTGATTCAAGTACAATCGGAATGGGTGTTGATGCTACGCGAACCAGCGTGCGCAGTTCTTCTGCGTATCCCTTAATTATTGACCCTGGTGCCGGCTGATTATCTACATTTTCGAGCAGCGCTTCGGCTTCACCAAGTGTTTTCGATAGATGTAGCTGGTTGGCAGCTTCAATAGCGGTTTTTAATTGATATACAAGTTTTGCTTTGTTCGAGCTATCTTCCAGCATCTGTATCGCCGTCTGATGGTGCTTATCCAATTGCACTATTTTTTGGTAGGTGGTGGCTGCTTGTTGCCATTGTTGTAGCTGCCTGAAATGCTCTCCCTCAAACAAAAGGTTGGAGATTTTTTCATTGCGCACTGCTGCTGCGACTTTATTAAGTCCAATATCGGGTTCTTTCGATCGACTTTTGATTTTTTTGGCGGCCTTGAATGCGGCGCGCGCGTCGGCATACTGTTGGTTCTGTAAAGCCTCGTATCCTCTTGCAATGGTGTGATTAAATTCCTCGTCAATCAGTTTTGCTTCCACGCGAGACAGCGCCATTTTAGCCTCGCTGGACAGAGGATCCAGTTCAACCGCTTCCTGGTAAATTAACTTCGCCTGCTGAAGTTGGCTATGGGATTCAAAGCTGTTGCCACGTCCTAATAATGCGAATAGCTGTTCAATAGTAGTGGCTCGCTGCAAGCCTTCGGTGGCTCGTATGTTCTGTTCGTCAATAGCTAATGCCAATTCGAACTGTTGAATGGCAGCAAGCTTGTTACCCTGGGATAAAGCCTGCTCACCTCTTGAAAGTGCACGTTCCAAAGTGGGTTGAATCTTCTCCTCCAGTTTTTGAAAATCATCAATGGCGAGTTGAAACGTTTTGGCAGCAGCTGAATAGTTCCGCTGTCGAAACTGCTCATCACCGACCTGTCCGCGTGCGATACCTTTGGCAAATTCCTCGGCCGCCCATTTTTTTACGCTGTGGCGTTCAAGCAGGGACTCAAGCTCAATTAATTGTGTAAGTAATTTTTCTGCTAATGACTTCGATTGTTGATTTTCTTCCTCATCCAGGGCGGGTGTCTCTTGTAATTCATTTTTCTCAGGTACAAGAGGAGGGGCGGCGGCAGGTTTCACGGTTTCTACATTTTCTGGTTTTTGAACATCAAAATCGGTTTCGATGGGGGCTGGCTGGTTCACCGAGCGGGGTAACAAGAACAAAACATATAAAGCCAGAAGCAGGAGAATTATAAGTCCGGACCAAAACAGGGTAGTCAAAAAACTCGGATTAGAAGATTGGTCGGGTGATGAGGAGTCGCCACCATGATCGGGCGTAACACTAACTGGCTGGACAATTTCCTTTTTGTTGTTATCCGTGTCAGACATGCCTCAATGAAAATGCGGGAAGTGAACAGATTGGATTATTTGCTAATGGTTATGAGTCTCTAAAAATTTCTTCATTAGCTTCCAATGGAAAACCGACTTCTTCTTCATAAATTTCTTTTAATAATGCTCTCCACTGAATGTACTGTTCATCCAGTGTGCCTGATAACGCCAGTGCTTCACCATCAACTTCTACTACGAGTGGTTCAACGTCAGCTTGCAATGATTCGCTGAGCTCAACAATTGCTTCCTTGTGAATCCCCGCCTCTTCAGCCGCTCTTGCGCCATCCTGGTAGGTTGCAACGCCGGCAGCAACTAATGCAGGGGAGGGGTCTCCACCTAACACAGCAATAAGAATACTCCCGACAACGGCAGCCGCACCCAGCGTCTTTTTTAATTTCGCTTCGCGTTCCACTTTGCGTTTTTGCATTGTTTCAAGCAAATAATACTTTCGCCAGTGTCCATACGTATCATGTACGCGGTCGTAATAATTTCCATAGTGTTCGTTAATCGTATTAACAAGCAGAAACTCGCGTTCACGAATTTGCCTGACCCGAAGAAGAGACGGATCATCCGTCGCGGGCAGGCGTATAATAATTGTTTCGCCTTGTCCGTTAGAAGTAATATAGTCTGTGTAAATATCGGGTGCTAAATTAGCGGCGTATTTTAATTCACTGGTATTTCGTATGGTAGCTAACTGTTTGTCATCAATTTTTTTTCGATAACGATAGATGTCGTTGGCAATGCGGTTATACATAGGCTGAAAAATTTCAGGCACGTTTCTATCCGATTCTACCCAGTCTCTGCGTGTTACTTCTGTGTAATAGGTATTCTCAAACCAGGATGTTCCCGTAGAGTCCGCAACCAAAATTTTTAACTTCAGTTTTTCGCCGGTGGACTCAATAATTTCGCCTTTTACAATGACGTCAGAAATTTCTGATTCTGATGGCAATACGTTGATAGAGCCCCATCCGCTAACTCCTTGCATGGTCTGACGTAAATGATAGGAGATGTAGCGTGCTTCTGCTTCACGAATCTCAGGCGTTATACCGTCTTTTTCTTTTTGTTCTTCGCTTACCTCTCCACCATCAAAGATAACGATACCAACGTCTAGCAGGTTGCTTTCCTGAAGCTGTGTCTGCTCAATCTCAATTTTTTCATTTGGATTTACCTTTACACCATTCTGGGCGCACCCGGCAAAGCCAAGTAAAAACAGAAGCAGCCAGGCGCCTGGTATCAGGGCGCTGTAGGCGCGGCCGTCGCTTTCGTCTGGGTTTTGTATTTTCGGTATTCTTCCCATAGTTTTTCTCTTACTTCAGGATCAGTTTCCGCTTCTGCCAGCTCCCGCAACTGGCGAGCAACAACATCATCATCGTCACCTGATGGAATACTTGCGGAGTGAGGTGCAGGTGCTTTTCCTTGTCCATCTTTTTCGTTCGTATTTTCCGAGCCTTTAACGGAAGCCACTTCTTTATCCTGCGGTAAAGATTTGCCCGCAACACTACCTTCATGTGTCTCTCCAGCAGGTTTTTCATTTTCGCCTTCTCCACTGCCGCTACCTTCCGCGCCAGATTCTGATTCTCCTTCCGATTCTCCCTCACTTTCGAGCTCAGCATCGCTTTTCATTGCAGCTTTCTGGCGAGCACTTTCTTGTCGTTCCTTTTGCGTTTCTTCAAGTTCACGCAATAGTTTTTCGTCAAACTCTTCCAGACTGTTTTGCAGAGCCTGCTGACTGCTGACATTTTTTGCTGATTCGAGCGCGCCTGATTTTTCTGGCTGCTCTGTTGCCGATTCGGGTGCTACCTGCTTGGTCAGCTCAGTGGGTTCTTTTTCCTGGTTCGATTTTTCAGGTTGAGCTTCTACCTTGGTTTTGGAGCTAGGCTGTGAGTTCTTATCGGTTTTTGACTGGCTGGTTTCGGGCTCCGGTTTTTCTTTTGTTTCGACGGGCTCCGAGGGAGTATCCGGAGGATTAGTGGGGTTAGATGCGCATGCGAATAGTAATCCGCAACTCAAGGCAGAAATAAATATCCAGATATGCCAGTTACGGTAATTCATGTAAGGGTTATAAGGATTGTAATGTTTTATTTTCAATCTTATGCCTTTATTGTGGGAATGGCGAATCAGCCCTCCCCAGTTATAGACTGTTTTCGAAGTATAAAATTCGAACACTACACAATTTGAACAGCTAACCACCGTAAGAGGTATTTAAAACCTCCTGTTCCAGCGTACAATTATCAGCTAACACAGTCTGTAATAATTTCAAATTCATCTAATAAATCGTATTTAAAGGCGTCTCATGCGACCCGCGCATCTATTTTCCGTACTAGACAAAGAGTTTCACAGTGCAAGCCATGGCCAGCATACGCCAGTGATGTTATGGGGTCCGCCGGGAGTGGGAAAATCACAAATCGTGGCTCAGGCAGCTCAGCGTAATGCAGTCCCAATGATCGATATTCGTCTTTCCCAGATGGAGCCGAGCGATTTGCGAGGCATACCTTTTCGGGTTGAGCAGATGGTCGAATGGGCGGTCCCGGCGATGCTGCCGGACAAATCGCGTCATGGTGGAAAAGGATTTCTATTTTTAGATGAAATAACTTCTGCGGCTCCCAGTGTGTCTGCGGCGGCTTATCAACTCATTCTGGATCGGTGCCTGGGCCAATATGAAGTTCCTGATGGGTGGGCCATTTTGGCTGCGGGTAATCGCCAGGGTGATCGTGGTGTGACATACAATATGCCGGCACCCTTGGCTAATCGATTTTCACATTATGAAGTTGATGTGAACCTAGATGATTGGGTTGCATGGGCTTACACAAACAAAATTGACGAGCGAATTATTGCATTCCTGAGATTTCGGCCGGATCTTATTTTTGAATTTGATGCTGCACAAAATCCGATGGCATTTCCTTCGCCACGTTCCTGGGAGTTTGCGCACAGGGCGTTGCAAAAATTTTCTGGTCACGGAGAAGTATTGCTGGAAACATTGCAGGCCTGTGTCGGTCCTGCTGCAGGTGTAGAGCTGAATGCATTCATAGCCAATTTGGAAGAGATGCCGGATATTGATGCAATAATTAAGGGTGAAGAAGTACCCGTGCCTGGTGAAATAGATCTCCAATACGCGGTAGCTTCGGCCTTGGTTGGTAAAGCGATCCGTGCAAACGATGAACAGGACCAAAATTCGGTGCATGGAAATATCCTCACATACGCTAATCGATTTCCACAAAGAGAAATGGGCGTGATGATGATTTCAGATATGCATCGCGCCATTGGTGAAAAGTTATTTTCTCTGCCTGAGTTTGGTCCATGGGCCGATTCCGTCGCTGACTTAATGCTTTACGATTTATAATCGAAAATAAAGCCTGTAGTTTGCATGTGGAAAACAACGATGTAATAAAAAAATTAGCGGCCGCGCGCACTCGCCTAATTCTGGATCAACCTTTTCTGGGCGCGCTGGTGCTGAGAATGCCACTGGAGATGGCTAACCCGGCATGGTGCGAAACGGCTGCGACCGATGCAAAAAAAATCTATTTCAATTCTGATTACATTAGCGAACTAAATGTAGCTGAGACGCAGTTTGTATTAGCGAAACAGGCGCTACATTGTGCCCTGTCTCATTTTTCCAGACGCTCTCATCGCATTAGGCATCGTTGGGAGCTGGCGTGTGATTATGCAGTCAATCCATTACTGATAGAGGAAGGCTTGACAGCGCCTCCTGGCACAATGATGGAAGATAGTTTTACGGGTATGACTGCCGAAGAGATTTATCCTTGTTTGCAGGACAAAGATGATGGAGATCAGGAGCATGAGAACAATGAAGAGCAAGGAAACGATGAGGTAACTGACCCGACCCAGAAAAGTGATTCTTCATCTGATAGTGAACAACAAAGTTCGCAATCCGGACAAACTGCAGCGCAGAATCAGGGGAGTCCCGAACCCCCACCATTATCACAACAGGAACTGGATAATCTAACAGTTCAATGGCAGCAACGATTGGCTGGTGCAGCGCAGCAGGCGCAGCAGGCAGGAAAGTTGGGGTCGGCAATGGCCAGAATGGTTGACTTCATGCTGCAACCAAAATTGCCATGGCGCACTTTGCTAGCGAAATATATGGTTGCAAATGCGCGCGATGACTACAATTATTCGCGGCCTTCTTCACGCCGCGGTGATCCGGCTATATTTCCCAGTCTGCGAAGTTCGCAGGTAAATATTGCAGTTGCGCTGGATGTAAGTGGGTCTATCGGTGATAAAGAAATGAACGAGTTCATGAGTGAAGTTAATGCCATTAAGGGACAGTTGCGAGCACGTATCAGTCTGCTTGCTTGCGACATGCAACTGACCGAAGGATCACCCTGGGTATTCGAATCATGGGAAGAATTCACACTGCCGAAAACGTTTACGGGTGGTGGAGGTACTGATTTTCGCCCTGTGTTTGACTGGGTTGAACAACAGGATCAGGCTCCTGAATTGCTGGTTTATTTTACAGATTGTCTTGGCAAGTTTCCGGATTGCCAGCCTAATTACCCAGTAATCTGGCTGGTAAAAGGTAAAGCACAAACTCCCTTTGGCCAACGTGTTCAGCTGAATTGATTAATGGAATTATGCCACGAAGACAAGCTGCGACTTAATGTGCTGCTTGCGCAAACACTGCAGGCAGTTCGTATTGATGAATCACGTATGGAAGTTCATGCCTTGTCTGAAAAAGGAGAGGCGAAAGTTTCACTGCATGCCAATTGCAAAGATGAAAAATACATACGGCTTGTACGACAATGGCTGTCGACCCAGGTGCTTGGATCGCCCGGAGGCTATCCTGTCTATTTGCGACGTTGGACACGCATGGGACAGGCGCGCGATGACAGTCTGCAGAAATTACTATTGCTTGGTGAGCCAGAAGCCGTCGTTGCAGTAGTGCATGCAAATGGCTTGACCAACGAATTGGCTAAGCGTGCCTGGTGGTGTTCACCTAATGCGGAAAATGCCCGTTGCATGCTGGAAAGTGAAGAGGTTGCAAAAGGATCAATGGGTCCTGAACTCGCAAAATTCCTGGTTGAGTTTTTACCTTTTGAGGAAACATCCAGGGCGATGATGAGTTCAGTGCGTCTTGTATTACAGCCTGGTCTGGTGAATGAGGAAACCAAACTGGATATATGGAAGCGAGGAAAACGGCGAAATACGTTTTATGTTGGATTTTTGCAACAATGTGCGAATTGTTTGCCGGCCACTGCAAAAGCACATCAACAGCATGAGGCATGTGCACGCAGGTTGAGTGAATTTGGAGCAAGCAATGCAATGCTTAATAAATTGCAACTAATCCTAAGCGAGCAAGGCCAGGTGGTCATCAATACGCTGGAAGCCATTATTAGGAAGCCTAATGACCAGGATGTCGCGGTAGAATCATTTAATGTTATGCGTGATTATTTTTTTGTCGATGAAGGTTATCCGTCAGACTGGAGAGATATCCATGAATTAGTTGCACATGTCGATCGTTCGTTCAGAGAGCCGTCCGCCGAACTTAATGCACTGCTTAAAGCCTGGCCAGATGCAGAACCGATTGCGCGTGCTGTGCTGTTTTTATCAATGATCAGCGAAACGTTGCTTGACCCCGTCTTTGGTGTGACAGATGCTATAGGATCTGTAATGAGAAAAAGAATCGTGCATTTAACCGATCCCATTCTGATGCAATTAAGCTCGTTGAAATAATATGAGCCTACTTCCCATATTTGTAGATATTAAAGACAGGCCCTGCTTGCTGGTTGGTGGTGGCAAGGTGGCTGCACGTAAGCTAAATATGCTTTGCAAGGCCGGTGCGCGGGTTACATTGGTCGCACCAATTTTATGTGAAATTGTAGCGGAGCTTTGCGAGCAATTCTCGGTAGACATAGTTCAACGCGAGTTTGCAGAATCAGATATAAATGAACAACGACTGATTATTGCGGCGACAAACGATGCGGCAACGAATAAATATATTAGCGAGGTCGCAAAAAAGAAGAATCTGTTTGTGAATGTCGCTGACGATTTTGCGCAAGGTGATGTCGTACTTCCGTCTGTGATTGATCGTGATCCAATTCAAATTGCCGTGACCACCGGAGGCGCATCGCCGGTACTGGCCAGAATATTGCGCAGAAACCTGGAACATTGTACCCCGGCAACGTACGGAGAGCTGGCTGAATTAGTGGAAAGCTATCGTAAAAAAGTAAGTGCATGCATCCAGGATGAGACTTCAAGGCGTCGTTTTTGGGAGGAAGTATTACAGGGCCCCATCGCCGAAATGGTGTTTGCCGGTCAACGTGAAGCGGCGCAAGAAGCATTGCAGATGAGACTGGATAGAAAAGATTTTTCACAAAACAAAATGGGTGAGGTCTATCTGGTCGGTGCCGGACCAGGGGATCCTGATTTGTTAACGTTTCGTGCGTTACGTTTAATGCAACAGGCCGACGCCGTTGTTTATGATCGCCTGGTCTCAGATCCAATTTTGGATCTGGTTCGCAAGGATGCCGACAAGATTTATGCCGGCAAAGAACGTTCGAAACATACCTTGCCGCAGGAAACCATTAACCAGCTTCTGGTGCGACTGGCTAATGAAGGTAAGCGGGTGCTGCGGCTTAAAGGTGGTGATCCATTTATTTTCGGACGTGGTGGAGAAGAAATTGAAACGTTGATGGAACAAGGGGTGCATTTCCAGGTAGTACCGGGAATCACTGCAGCTGCTGGCTGTGCGTCCTATTCAGGAATTCCGTTAACCCATCGTGATCATGCGCAAGCCTGTATATTTGTCACCGGGCATTTAAGAGATGGAACTGTGAATCTTAACTGGGAGATGTTAGCTCACGAAAAGCAGACGCTTGTTTTCTATATGGGTCTGCACGGTTTGAATATTATTTGCGAACAATTAGTAAAGCATGGAATGGATTCCATGACGCCAGCGGCATTAGTAACAAAGGGCACGACGCCAGAACAGCGGGTGCTAATCGGAGATTTAAATTCGCTGCCAGGGCTGGTTGATGAGCAGCATGTTCATGGGCCTACATTAATTATTATTGGAACCGTCGTAACTCTGCATACGAAGCTGCACTGGTTCTTGACGGATGCCGAGATTAAGGCTTGAGCGTAAAGCCCTAGATATTTGCGCTATTGCGCTTGCGGCTAACTGTTATTAGCCCCGCAATGCCTGCGGTAAATAAATAGAAGGCTGCAGGGATCGGTATAGGAGTGTCAGGCACGGGTTTGCCATGGTCCCCATAAAACTCGCCGCCGGCTTTGTCGCAAGATCCGTAATAGTAGCAAAGCTGCTTAAATGTTTTCTTTTGTTTGCGTACCGTTTTTGCGTGTTCACTGAACGCATATTTTCTGGCCTTTACGTCATCTACACTTTCTTGATTAGTGAAGACTTCATCAAATATATAAAGCACCCATGCCCATTCGCGTATCGTGGTTTCCGTGACTACAGCTGCAATGTATTCAGCGCCGCGCGCGAGGTCGAGGAAGATTCCTTTGCCTTGGAAAAACTCTGGTACGTACTCGTTGGTTTTAAATGTTCCGTAGGCGTAATTATCGTACTGGTGTTTGCCGCTTGCGATATAACCTTCGGTTATTGTAATTAGTGGCGTTTCGCCTGCAATATCAGTTAAAACACCATTATTGAAATCACCGGTTAACGTGCCAGCAGATTGAAGATCCGCTGAAATTGGATACTTTGCATGGTAACCGGGGCCCCATAGGTCGAGTTTGTACTCAATCAGTGTGGCATTGGCACTGGTTCCAATGCCCAGTAATACCAGCAGCGCGGGTAATACCAGATAGTGGCGAATTGTCTTTGAGTGATTTCCCAACATTTTCTAACTCACTGTAACAATGTGTATTTATTTTTGTTGTTATAATGTCTTTCAGTGGTCACAATACGTTGATTGTGATCGCAAAATTTATAATTAACCCATTAGCGGTAGCAATTTAACGATGACTGTAGATCAGCCACCTGAGACATTAGTTTGCTCTGGTAATAATTATGTTTTACGTGTTATCCAAAAATGCATTACACGAATGTTAAAATTTAATGACTCGCAGTAACTTATACGCAGATGCTTTATCGCAAGCCGCTATAAACTGTTGGTGATTTTGTAATAGTCCGAATAGAAGTTTTGATGCAAGGTTTATCAAAGATTGGTTACATGGCCTCAAGTTAGTCCCTGATCTGCTAGTTGATAGCCAAACAATTTGTACTTTTGTAAAATATGTCTAGATTTCAAACTTTCGTTTTGGCAATAACCCTGGCCTTACTAAGCATGTTTAACTTTTCTCACGCGGACCCGCTCGAACCCGGCATGAATGCTCCCGAATTTTCCCTGTCAGACCAGACAGGGAAAAGTCATTCCTTAAACGATTATAAAGGCCGTTGGGTGATTTTATATTTCTATCCAAAAGACGATACACCGGGATGTACGAAAGAAGCCTGTGCGTTTCGTGACGATTATAAATTGATAGTTGAACATAACACTCAGGTTCTGGGTGTCAGTGTCGATGATCAGGAGAGCCATGCAGAGTTTGCCATGAAATATAGTTTGCCGTTTCCACTCTTGGTAGATGTCGAAGGTAAAGTCGCAAGGAGTTATCAATCACTAACTTCTCTTGGCCCACTTAAGTTTGCCAAACGCCACACCTTTATCATTGATCCGAACGGAAAAATAAGAAAAATTTATCGCAAGGTTGATGCTGCAAATCACAGCAGGCAAATAATCTCGGATCTTGATTTACTCAAATCTGCCAATCTGTAGTATGATTCTGTCTTGTTAATAGGCGATACGATTTATAGTAATTCGCATAAATTTTTAAAACACTGATTTAAGCAGTACAGGTGTCCAGTTTCTGATGTAAGGGTCTGGATGAAACAGGGAATCTGGTGGAATCCCAGAGCTGCCCCCGCAACGGTAATCGAGTGTAAGTAAGCAAACATGTCACTGCATCAGTGTGCTGGTGTGGGAAGACTGCTTATCTGTTTACTGGAGTAAACAACTCGTTAGCCCGGAGACCGGCCTGTAACTGCGCGGCAAATTGCGGTGGGCAATGCGGGCTGTATTCTGGTTTGCGGAAATTCTGCTGAGTATGGTCTGCAGTGCGGTTCCGCAACAGTATATACATCATTCCATTCTTACTGCGTTTGCTCGTTGCGTTCTTACATTGGAGAGGCAAATGAGTTTCAGACGCACAATCATATTGTGTTTCTCGATTTTCGGCCTAGGTTATTTGCAGGCCGGGGAGTTAATCAATCCAATTACTATTTCAGCAAGTCGTTCCAAAGTGCCACTTGAAGAGGTTGCCGGTGCGCTGACCATCATTACCAGGGATGAGATTGAAAATAGAAACGCAGTATATGTGTCTGAAGTTTTGCAAAGTGTGCCTGGGCTCAATGTTAGCCAATCCGGCGGGGCAGGCGCTCTGACACAGGTTCGATTGCGTGGGGCAGAAGCGAACCAGGTCTTGGTCTTGATTGATGGTATCGAAGCCAATGATCCAGCCAATGGGTCAGAATTCAATTTTGCACACTTGGCGCTAGCGAATATTGAACGAATCGAGGTGTTGCGCGGACCGCAAAGTTCGTTATGGGGTAGCGATGCGCTAAGTGGTGTAATCAATATAATTACCACGCGCGGCACTTACGGAAAGTCGCTACGTGTTAAAAACTCGTATGGATCTGAAGATAATGTCGAAGGAGGATTAAATTTTCTTGCAGGTACGGATCGTTTTGACATATCTATGGGCGGATACTATATCGATTCAGAAGGAATTAATATTGCGAGCAATGGAAACGAGCGTGATGGCTATGACAATACTACGTTGAATTTTAGCACTTCTTATCAATTGTATGAAAATACTGAGATTGGATTGATTGCGCGTCACACAAACGCCAACAATGAGTTTGATCCGGGACTACCAGTTGATGGTTTTGGTGAAACTGATACCGAGCAAATCTATGGGCGCAGTTTTCTGCACTTTAACTTGTTTTCAGGTAGCTGGGCTCATCAATTAGAAGCGGCGATTACCGATACCAGTAACGATAATGATGACGAGTTTTTTGGGCGGTCCAAAACTTCAGCAACAAAGGAAAAATATTCGTACCAGACGAGTATTCGTGTTCCGGATTTTATGAAGCTGTCTGTCAATCAATCATTGGTTCTGGCATTGGAGAGAGAGCAGGAACGCTTTGAACAGAAAGGTGCTTCGTTCCCAGGCTTTGATCCCAATCAACGCCAGAAAATTACCAATTATGGCAATGTTCTGGAGTATCGAGCGCGCATGTTTGAAGATGTGATCTTGTCAGCAGCTTATCGTCACGATAACAATGATGAGTTTGATGACCAGAACACCTATCGAATTGGCATAAATTATTTATTTCCAGTGTCGAATTCGAAAGTCTATGTGACGCGTGCGACAGGTGCCAAGAACCCTACGTTCACAGAGCTGTTTGGGTTTGCACCGAATAATTTCATTGGTAATCCGAATTTGAAGCCTGAAAAATCTGAGTCCTGGGAGGTGGGTTTAGGGCGATCCTTTTATAACGATGCACTTTATATCGAGGCCGCAGTCTTTGTCGAAGATCTGATCGATGAAATTCAAACCATTTTTCTGCCCACGTTTCAGTCCACGGTCATCAACAACGATAGTCGCAGCGATCGCGATGGTGTTGAGATTTCAGTTCATAGCCAGGTGAATGATGATCTTTCTATAACAGGAAGTTATACCTATGTTGATGCAAATGAGCCTGATTCTTCGGGAACCCGTCGAACAGAGATCCGTCGACCGAAAAACCAGTGGTCAGGGCTGCTTGATTATTCATTTCCTGGCCGGAGAATGCATTTAAATGTAAATATTGACTATGTTGGAGATCGCAGGGATATTGATTTTGGAACAGGGAATCGTGTTTCGTTAGATAAATATACACGTGTTGATCTTGGATTGAGTTACCAGGCTAATAAATCGGTTAAAATGTTTTTACAGTTAAAAAATCTGCTGGATGAGGAGTATGAAGATGTATTCGGCTTCGAAACAGAAGAGTTCTCTGCTCGGGCAGGCATACAATTAACCCTTTAGATTAAAACTTTATGGTATGGGAAATCGGCTGACAAAAATTTATACACGCACTGGAGATGATGGCTCGACTGGGATCGCCAGTGGCGAGCGTGTAGGCAAAGACTGCATGTTAATTATGGCGCACGGTGATTTGGATGAACTTAATGCCAGTATCGCCTGTGTAAGAGCAAATTCGGTGAGTCCCCGGGTGGAGGAAGTCTTGATTGCTATCCAGCATCACCTGTTCAATATTGGCGGAGAGCTCAGTGCGCCACAGTGCAATTTGACCAGTGCGAATGATATCGAGTGGCTGGAGCGCTGGATTGATTCTCTGAATGCAGATTTGCCAACACTAAAGGAATTTATCCTTCCTGGTGGTGATGCTGCGGTAGCCCACTGTCATCTTGCACGAACAGTATGCAGGCGCGCCGAAAGAAACCTGGTGCAATGGTCGCGCCAAAATGAGGTCCGGCCTGAGCTGATTCAGTATATCAATCGATTGTCCGATCTGTTATTCGTATTGGCTCGCACAATCGAAAAAGATAAACGATGTGGTTCCACTTATTGGGAAAAGAATCTTACATTGCCTGAACCTGAATAATGAAGAATGGTTATATGCGATTAGGAATCGATCTGGGCGGAACAAAAATAGAAATCCTTGCATTAAATGAGCAAGGTGAAGAATTGTTGCGTAAACGGGTGGCTACACCGCGTGATGATTACCAGGGAATTCTGCGAAGTATTCAGGCGTTGGTGGTTGAGGTGGAAACGGAACTGGGCCAACAGGGAAGTATTGGAATTGGTACACCGGGCGCATTGTCTCCAGCCACAGGGTTATTGCGTAACTGTAATTCCACCTGTTTGAACAATAAACCGTTTAAACAGGATTTGACAACACTCTTGCAACGAGAAGTGCGAATGACCAATGACGCCAACTGTTTTGCCTTGTCCGAAGCAGCCGACGGGGCTGGTGCATCTGGTCGAATTGTATTTGGTGTCATTATCGGCACAGGTTGCGGTGCCGGAATCGTTGTCGATGGAAAAGTAATTGATGGTCCCAATGCCATTGCGGGTGAATGGGGACATAATCCCTTACCTTGGCCCGAAGATGGTGAATTGCAATCTACGCAATGTTGGTGCGGGCAGCATGGGTGTATCGAGACATTCTTATCGGGCACCGGGTTCGCGTCCGATTACTTTCGGGCGACGGGAACCAGACAAAATGCAAAAGAAATAGAACAGGCCGCGAAGTCGGGAAACAAGGAAGCGCAAAATGCCATGCAGCGTTATGAACGCAGAATGGCGAAAAGTCTGGCTCATGTAATTAACATTGTCGATCCTGATATTATTGTATTGGGTGGTGGCATGTCGAACGTAAAACGCTTGTACGACAATATCCCAAAAATTTGGGGTGAGTATGTTTTTTCGGACAAGGTGTTTACGAAGCTGGTTGCGCCTGTGCATGGTGATTCGAGTGGAGTGAGGGGGGCTGCGTGGTTATGGCAGTAGATTTAGGAGGCGTTTCCTTTCATTATTTTCGCGTGAGCAAAAAACAGGATAAAAAATGAATACGAAGCGGCTGTTTCGCTATAATTATGTGTAAATTATTTATACATTAGAGTCTGCGTAGAAATATGATTAAAAATCTCGACCATAATTGGAAATGGATTGCAGGCCTTATGTTGTTGCTGGCCCTAAGTCGATTAATTCCACATCCACCTAATTTCACCCCACTCGGCGCGATGGCGATACTGGCGGGTGCGGCAATGAAGGATCTACGTCTGGCTATGCTAGCACCCTTAATTGCAATGGGCGTTAGTGATGCCTTGCTGGGTTTTCATACTTCGCTGTTATTCGTTTATGGCGCAGTGGTCATGATGGTTGTAATGAGCCGATTTCTGTTGCAATCAGTGACGACAATGAGAATAGTGGTAGCAGCACTAGCTAGTGCAATTTTGTTTTTTATGGTAACGAATTTTGGCGCCTGGCTCAGTCATGATATGTATGCAAAGACCTGGAGTGGTTTAGGACAAGCCTATGTTGCAGGCATCCCGTTTTTTAGGAATACATTACTGAGTAATCTGTTTTTCACTGCGATCAGTTTTTTTGCTTTGAATTGTTTGCCAAAGCTAAAGTGTGCATCAAAAATGAATGCAGATAAATATTGATTTTTTGAGGTCGGATTTACCAGTGCGGCTTTAGATGCTCGTCTGTTATCTAACTACACTGTATATTTATAAGCAGATAAGTAGCCTGCGTTTTTTAAGCTAAATGGTTCTTATGCTCTGCAGATTTGTAATAGTTTCACTTTGCCGAGTCAGCCAGGAAAGGGCTGCATCGCGATCATCAAACAATTCAATCAACCAATCACCCTCCCGAGGAACGCTGCGCATAATCTGGGTTGTCGATTGGGAAACCTTATCGTACGCAACGACGGCCATCGCTTTCACTTGCTGAAGGCTGGCCAGCTGCACCTGTGCTTCAAAGGAATAGGAACACGGGAATATTTTATTCAGAACAACATACATAGGAGAACGAAGATTCTCCAATAACCAGTCATGGTATTCAATGACCATGTCCAGATTGACCTCTACCCCTTCGTTCACGACGAATTCCGCACAGCAATCCGATAGCTTGGAAACAATGCAAAATGAAAGTCGATGAATGTCAGTCACGTAACTGCTCGAAGTTATAAGCGTACTTACATTAACGTGACTTGAGAATGAATCTATAGACATGGAGAGTCAAAGCGACATCTTGAGCAGATTAATGGAGCATATATTTGAACAAATAAGTAATAAATTAAAATAACTTTATTAACTAAAGATTAAGCCATAATTTTAAATGCAACGTAAGGCGCAACGTTGAAGACAATAATTGCAATTTTGTATTGCGCCATGTACTGAAAATAGGCTCTACCCAGGTCTTTTTCATCAACGCCGAATAAGCTGGAATGAATACTTGCAATAGTTCCACGCATTGCAATTACTATGATAGCTGTCAAAAACAACAATGCGATGTTAATAACGCATGACCAGCCAAGAAGTTCTGTAAGCGTTTCTGTCGTCAACATTTTGACCCTCTTGTAAAAAGAATATTGGAGAAAATAACTTTTAAATTTTTAACCATTCGAGAAGCGATCGCAATTATTTCTGGTGAAATGAGGGAAAGGAAATTGTTTAGAAAAATTAGGAAGCAGAATTATTACTTCGGTGATAGTAACTGAGCAATATTTGAATGATTGTTATCCGGTAATAGCGGTCATTCGGTTTGACTGTAAGATGGGAGGATTAAATATAATTATATTTCTGTGATTTTATATAGTTCCTCGTGATTGATAATTTTGATAACACGACCATCGATACAAATAATATTTTTTCTTTGCAGGACTGCAAATATCCTGCTGACCGTTTCGACTGCCATTCCTAAGTAATTCGCAATCTCTGCGCGAGTCATAATTAATCTAAGTTCATCCCCAGAATACCCTGCCGTTTTATAACGAGAGTAAAGATCTAGTAAAAACGTTGCGATTTTCTGTACCGAGTTACGTTTCGCTAATAGTAACAACATGGAATGGTCTTTACGAAATTCACCGCTAATTAGCGACAGTAATTGGTTTTGCAAACTAGGTATTTTTAGACAAAGATCTTTTAATTCCCGCATTTGAAGATCGCATATACTAGTAGTATCTAACGCGATTGCTGTGCAATCGTATGAATGATTATCCATTCCATCGAACCCAACCAGCTCTCCTGGCAAATGGAATCCGAGCACTTGTTCTGTTCCATCTTTAGCAATCGTAAAAGTTTTTAACAATCCGGAACGAACAGCGTAAATATGATTGGAGTCATCGCCTTGCCGAAATACAATTTCGCCGCTGTGTAATAGTTTACGATCTTCGAATAGATTATCTAGTCGTTTTAAATCAGTCTTATCTAGACTTCGTGGCAGGCATAATTCACCTAGCGAACAACTTCTGCAGGCCGCTTTTAATTCATTAAAATCAATAATTTGGGCGATATTTTCTGATGAGTTTGCCATTGTGGAATGCTTTAGGATTAATTCTTCTACATCGCATATTACAATATTCAATATATTTTTTAGGAAATCAACTTAAAAATTTCAACGATATGGTACGTTCGTTGCTCGCTAAAAGCGAACACTGAAGAAATGTAATCATGGATCTGGTCCATTCAATTGGTTTTAGATAAAACTATTAAATCGATTACAAACGGAAAAATACTCTTAATATTGGGTTGCCAAATTCACGCTGCAACCGTCGATTTTGATAGGCTACTATAAGCGTTAGTACCCCACTCATTATTAGCAACGTGGCAACTATTAGTGAAAGCAATGGTGGATAAATTGCAATAAGCACACCTGAAATTAATAAAATAATGCCGCCTAACATTGTCTATCTCCTCTTGAATAAGCATATAAAGAATAACATCTTTTTATACAGCAGCATTGAAAAACATCAACAAAGTTCCTTATCTGCTTTCTTTCAAATCGAATATTCCGGTGCAAATGGTTATTAGTCCCCGGGCAGCAAAGCTCAGCTGAGTACAAGCCGCAAATCGGTTTAGCGCCCAGTTACAGCATCTTGCATCTCGTTTTATTTAGAATATTCCAGCTTCGTCACAATCTGGCCCTTGCATGCAGGCAATCCAGCGGACCTTACCTTTATACGCGCCATCTCCACCGTCGATTTCTATATCCTTTGAGATGCAGGAATCGGTCAGCTGACTGGAGTCGAATACATTACCATTATTTTTTAATTATTCTTCGGTAAAGCTACTTACATCATTAAAGTAAGACAGCCAATGATTTCGGGGAGTCTAAAGAGCAGCTATGTGCTCTAGTATTTAATTTTGTGCTTATTTTTATAGTGGCCCAAGTGGAGTCCATTGCCATGAAATCCTTGGTGATGATGTACTTTGTCGTCTTTTGCACCTATATATGCGCCAGTTGCCGTACTAGCAGAGGCACCAATAGCTACACCTTCTTTGCCGATCCAATGGTAACGATGATTGGTCTAGACTGAATGAGTACAGGAGCATGCCGTACTGCTAGTGACAAAGAAATTTGATCTGCGTTTGTAATTACTGGATCGTATATAACATCGCTTTACAGCCAAAAGCGGTCATTCAGGCAATAGTACAAGGCTTTGGTTTCGTGATTAAATAAAATTTGGTAGCTGTTTTCTACCGATCTATTGTTTTCTATAGATTTGATCAGTGCCGCAGAATTTTTAGCTGGTAGGAGTTTAGTGGTTAATGAGTTTCTCTTCGGCTAATAGTCCATTTTGTGGACAAAAACTTGTGTTCATAAAGTGTATAGTAACTTCATCAGCCATTTGATAAGCACCTCGATTCGCTTCTGATTTCAATAAGGCTTCTATTTTGCCAAATTGATTAATGCCTTGTTCGGTCTTAGCATCAAAGAGCTGGGCAACACAAGAAGCTCGTTCTATATCGTTATGATTAAGATAACTATGAAACAAAACGCGTCTGGATTCTAGGACAAATAATCTCTGATTATCTTTGTCCATCTGTATATATTCGGACAAAGTTTTACCAATTGGTTTAGGTGAATCCCGCGTAGGCGTAAGATTAAAAAGGAACAGTAATGCTACAAATCCAATTAAAGGAACAGTGAAATTATTGGCGAGAAAACGTTTCATGCCATATTTTAGCAAAATCAAATTTGTTTGGGATTTATGTCTACTTCCGGCCAAAAGCGGTCGTTTGCAAATGCACAAAAAACCTATCGATTTCTTTGGAATTAATAAAATTGTAATAAGCTTATCAACAACTTATATGCGTAATTTTTTCCTTCCAGGCTCAATGTTTTCTTGATTGTTATTCATTTGGGCGAATGCAGGCACAGGGAAAGCGTTAGTAGAAAAAAATAGCTTTGCCTCCTGATTTAGTAGTGCGCTGAGATCGTGAATCAGTAATGACTCTTCCCTGGGCACAAAATACGCATTGGGATCACTAAAAGACTTACTTCGCCCGAACACCCCAAGATCATCTACGAGAGGAGCAATAAATTGCATTTGTTCTTCGGAAAGTTTTGCTTGGGAAGCTATTGAAGATAACTGCACAGGTGCAGGATGGCGATTTAGGTACTCACTTTTCAAAATGGAAAATACAGTTTGTACTTGCTTAAGAAGGTCATAGGATAACTTGTTATCAGCTAAGTACACTCCAAGCAAACTTAAACGCAAAGAATCACACTCATAATTTCGAATCACGAGCTGAAGGTATATTAGCTCGTAAAGAATATCCGAATCGCGTTTATGGACAACAAGGTATTGCTTTGCTGAGCGTGTGGGTTGATCTTTAAGATCGTACAATAAAAAATATAAAACTCGTTTTAACTCATAAATTTCGTGTCTTCTCACATCTACGACTAGCATATTGACTAACCCCCATATTTGCATGTAAATCGCTCAAAATAGCCAGTTTCAGCTTGGCACTTATCAATAGATTGCGGACAATTATTAATATGGGACCATATAAGAGAAGCGAATCATTTTTTATGTAACCGCTAGTGATGTCGTAAGCGGTTTTTTTATGAGGCAGCAGCTTTAGCGGATATGGGCTAATCGCCAGTATTCTCGCGATACTCGTAAAGCCGCTCTCTGTGTCGTGCACGGCGCGAGTGGTGTCATTTTTCTGACTCGCTATTCTCACATGTACACGCGGCTCTTAAAACGATGGATTCGAATAACTATGTCGAAAACCATACAAGCTCCTATCTGATGGAGTAAAGCTGTCGCTAAAGTATACAAAAATTTGAATTGCGAGTATATGTAGATCGTATGCAGATTAGGCCGATTTTTAACATCTGAACTAGGTGTGAAGACCTAATAAGAATTTTTAATGGAGTAAAGGATTGCTGAATAGATCTTACGGGAAATGCGCGGTGTGGAGTTGCATTTGTTCGGAGAGATGCCGCTTAATTTTTTCAAGCTCCTGTGATCGACTTCTTAATAGATGATTCAAAATTTGTATTTCTTGCTGAATACTATCGATTTCTTTTCGTAAGTCGTTTTCTTTATTTTCCAACTTAATCAGAAGAGAAGCATTCAATGGAACCTCCTATCTAGATACACTTCAAATTATGGGTCCATTAGAGAAAAATTACAAATAAACTTTTTTGATCTAAATAAATTCAATACTAACGAAATCACTTTAAATTTAAGTTGTAAATTGCTCGATATGCTCAGATGACCGCTTTGGGTCAAAAGCAGTCATTGATGGATGGTTATCGCTTTATGGGTTAAAAGATATGTCTAATTTCCGGTTTCAAAGGCGAGTCGGTAATTGTTATTAACTGGCAGTGCGAAGCTCAGTTATTTGTTATCGATTCCAGTAATGGTCCGCTGATTTGAACGACTGCATTCGACGGTAGCTTATTTTTGTCTGGCCAGCGACTGGTAGGGCTATTTAGATCCCTGGTTCTTTCGCCTGGATGCTGAACTGAAATAAAAAGGGTTGTTTGGTCCGAGTCAAAACACAGGCCGGTTAACTCTGCATCGTTTGGAGCGCTGGCTACTTGAATGACTTTCCCTGCTTGCGGTCCCGTTGCCGGTACAAGGTATAAGCCATTATTTTTGAATCGGATGTACGGCGGCATATTCATCAGCTTGCCCGAGATGTCAGAGCAGATCCACAGATTTCCCTTCCGGTCGAAAAGAAGGTTATCAGGACTACTAAACCCGTCTTCTCCACCCGTCAGAAAGGTCTCCGATTCAAACGTTAATGCTTCATAGTCTCCCAAATGTTCTTTAATTTTCAGAATCTCTCCGTGGAAATTGGCTTTTAGCGGATTATTGGTAATTGTCACAAATATATTGCCGGTAACAGGATTGATTTCTATATCTTCCGGTCGGTCGAGCGGAGTCGCACCCAACAGTCTGGCTGCATGGCGCGCATAGATACACACTTCAGTCTGGTCCTTAAAATGTTTTTGCAGGGTTTTACTTGTTGCCCAATCCAGCGCTAACCATTTCCCATGAATAATGTCGGCTACATACAATGTGCCCGACTCCAGTGAATTGGGTTTGTCTGCAATAAACTTGTATAGACACTCATCATTTTTATCGTCACCTGAATAAACAACCGGGTTACCATTGCTGGATACAATACAGGTAGCACTTTCATGCGCAAACCGACCAAGTGCAATGTGTTTTTTGGCGGAGTGTGTTTGCGGGTCTATTTCAACGACCCAGCCATAGTGCTCCGGATGGTTGTCGTAAAAACGTTCCCATTTAAATCGACTGGGAAGGATCTGGCCGGTTACTGGATCAATGTCTTGATAAAACAATATGTAGTTTTCTTCGCAACTCAGGAAAGTATTCCATGGAGTAATGCCGCCACCGCAGTTCGCGAGCGTTCCCTCTGCAACTTTAGAGCCCTTTATTGATGTGTTCGAGGTGAAGGGAATAAGAGTGGTTGCGTCAATTCGCTTGTTGATCTTATCGTTTCGAATAAATTTCCATTGTTTTCCTTCTCGCTTTATTCGCAAAATGCTGCCGCCGACTTCACGTCGTTCCGCATCCACGGCTTCCAGAGTCCGCAAATTTCCTGCAATAAACAACGGATGGATATATTCATGGTTTACCCAAAGTATTGCGGATTCATTGTCATTCTGTAGCAGACCAATAAAATCGTTATTAAAACCAAATCGCTCTGTTTTGTTTATTGGGTCCCGCCATTTGATGAGTATTTCATAGGACAATCCGGTCGCAAGCACTAGTTCATCGACATTGGTGGGTTGTATGCCCTGAATGACTTGTGTGATGGAGGAGTCGGTAATTTTGCGGTTCGCAAGCGAGGCGGGCAGTTGGCTCGTAAGCGCGCTATAGCCAAGAAAACGTAAAAACTTTCGTCGTTGTAGTTCAATGGTCATGGAAGTTTCTGCTACCTGATTAGTGCTGATTTCTTACAGTAAATAAATTTTGTTCAGGCAAAAATTAAAGTGGATTTTTGCTTACCGCTTGATCCTGATTTCACCTTACTCATCATACATTCTGAATATTTCAAATAGCTAAACTGCTACAATTCAACTAAGAATCGAACAGGTATTATAAAAGTTTATAGCGGTTATTTAAATAAATTAAGGATTACTGTACGAATTGCCGCGAGGATATGATCATGTCTATAGAGCATGTTATTCAAAGTCTCGATGATGCCAATACGGAGACCATAAAAAGAGAGGGCTGGATGCTGGATAAATTGTTTGCAAATGAGCTAAGGCAAACGATGGCTACATATGATGAAGCACTGGCTTATGCAGAATCGCTGTTGCCCGATTTCGAGGTGGGTATTCGCTCTACAATTATCAGCGGAGTCGTTTATTGGGAGGTGTATATACACCACTAACTCGTAAACGCTGTTGAAATGCCTGTTTAGTGCATTGCGGCAGCTCTATTTTGGAGGTCACTTCATGCATTACTCAGCCCAGGAAGGCCAATCAACTCTCTCCATTCAGGAAGTCCTTACCGAAAGAAATCCTGCTCCCGGATCTGAAAATGCCTTGCGTGAGGTCGTTCTTCGCCGCTTGCTTGCTGATCATATTGATGATGTGCTTTGGATCTGCGATTCACAAGGATTGAGTTTTGTATACCTTAGTCCGGCATTTGAACGAGTGTGCGGTATTTCTGTGAATGAGTTGTATGAGAACCCGTTACTATGGAATGAGATGGTCCATCCTGAAGATCGTGCAGAGCAAAAAAAATATTTTTCGGATCTGGTAGCTTATGGCAAGGATTTTGAGTGTACCTATCGTATTGTGCGTGCTGATGGGGAGATACGATGGCTCACAGATCGGGGATTCCTATTGGAAGATGACTGCGGATCGTTTTCTGTGCTGGGAGGCATCACTCGGGATGTGACCGCAGAGCGCGAGCAGGAAGCTGAGCTGGAAAGATCAAACCATGAGCTTATGCAGTTTGCCTACGTTGCTTCTCATGACCTGAAGGCACCAATGAATGGAATTGTTAATGTTCTGAATTGGGTGGAGGAAGATCTGGAAAACAATGACTATGGAAATTTAAAGGGTAACCTGAGCTTAATCAAGTCTCGGGCCAAGAGAATGGTGAATCTACTGGAAGATTTGCTGCATTATTCCCGATTAGGATCCGGCGTCAGTAATCTGGATAGAATTGAGGTAAAAAAAGAAATATTCGATACCTTTTCTATTGTTAGAATGGGCGATAGTTTTTCGCTTGAGTTGCTCTTCGACGATTATGTTGTATACGGACCCCATACATTGTTTGATCTTGTATTTCGCAACCTGTTAAGTAATGCCATAAAGCATCATGATAAGCCTTGCGGAAAAATTTCAGTTAGCTGTATGGAAAAAAATGATTCGCTAGAGTTTGCAATTAGTGACGATGGGCCTGGAATCGAGCCAAAGTACCATGAAAAAATATTTGGAATGCTCCAGAAGCTGGATTCCAGAGATAAAATTGATGGCAGTGGTATGGGGCTGGCACTAGTAACACGTGTGATTGAAATGCATGGCGGATATTTACGGGTTGAATCAGATCCCTCTGTGAGACGGGGAACAACGTTTCGGTTCAGTTGGCCTAAGAAATGGGAAAAACAATAATTACTATCATTCTTCTGTTTGCTAGGCTTCCAGTGTTGTCAGTGTGGCTACGAATGAGTTACTCAGGTTTGACTTTTGGATATAACCAGCAATGCAATGTTTATAGGCCCTTGAAATATCTTTGGTAGCATTGGAAGTCGATAGCACATAGACCACGCTTTCCTTCAGTTCCGGATCTTTTCGCATTTCATCCAATAGTTCAAACCCGTTCATGCGGGGCATGTTTAGGTCCAGCAGGATCAGGTAGGGTTTTTGCAGTTTTTTCGCACCGTTCGTGCCTCTAAGTATATCCAGTGCCTCGATGCCATTTGATGCAATCACCAGAGGATTGTCTATTTTGTCATTTCTGAAGCTGCGCTTTACAGCCATTTGATCTATTTCGTCATCTTCTACCAGTAAAAATGAAACGCGCGACTCGTTCATAATTTTCTCGATTTCTGGTTGTGTCTTTTTTTGAATCTATCAATCGTATCTTGATGCCTTCAAAACAAAGGTGTTTTTTGGCAGTGCCGCTTTCACAGCTGGTGGCACTGCCATTGATTTAGTTCAGAGCGCAAACGCTCTAGCGAACGCTATGAATGGGCTCCGAGTATCTGAATGCATTTCTGATTTGTGTCATTAATTCAGAGGGTCGAAATGGTTTTTCGACAAATCCATTTGCATTCGCTTCTGTTGCCTTTTTCAGTAAGCCTGGTTTCTTGCTCGCCGTGATAAATATCTTTTTAACATGCTTACCAGATACCAGTTTTTCAGCCCGTCTCGCTACTTCAAATCCATCTCCGCCGGGGATGGATATATCCAATAGTAAAAGATCGGGTTGCATTTCCTTCACTAGTTGAGTCGCCACAATAGCATCTGTCGCGCTCTCTACTGTATATCCTTCCGCGCTTAGCCGAATTGTCAGAGCCCGATTAATATCGGCATCATCTTCAACGATTAAAATTGATCTGGATTCACTGTTCATGTGAAACTCCTTATTCCTTGGTCTGGCTTTGAACGAATCGTGGAACTACGGATGTCTGTTCACCAAGCCAACATGGAATTGTTACGATAAATGTACTTCCCATACCCAATCCACTTTGTACTTCTATATCACCTCCGTGCATTTCTACAATGGTTTGACATAAATGCAGTCCAATTCCCAGGCTGTGAGGATTGTCTGCGTTCAAAGTGTCTGCCTGATAATAGCGGTCAAAAATTTTATCCAGGTTGTTGGGATGAATTCCCCGTCCATTATCTTTTACGGAAATTATTACTCCGTCGCGCCTGGGTAGATTGTCGTATGCTTTTACGGTAATTGTCCCGCCTTCGTCGGTAAATTTGATAGCGTTATTCAGCAGGTTAATTAAAACCTGATAAATTCTTTTGTCGTCTGCCCTTAAGTAATCTATATGTGTCTTTACGCTTAATTTTATCCGAATCAGTTTTTTATCAGCCGTTGGAAGAACGTTTTTGATGGCATCCTCCAGAATCGACTTTACATGTACTGGTGCAAAATCCAGATCCAGTTTTCCAGTGTCACTTCTGATTAGATCAAGTAGTGAATTGATATAGAAAGTCGCACGATCACAATTATCAATGCAGATTTGTGCATATTCTTTCTGTTCTTTGTTGAGTGATCCGGCGACCTCTTCTATTAAAAGACTTGCGAACTCTCTGGCCGCAGTTAATGGTGTTTTGAGTTCGTGTGAAACATTGTGATAGAAAGATTCAACTTCGCTGGTTTTCTCAAGTAACAGTGCGTTTGTTTCTCTCAAGGCTACATGTTTTGCCTGTAGCGCACTGCGTAGGCGTGCCCCTTCGATAGCATTATCGATAGAACGTTTAAGAAATACAGCCGTGGCTTTATCTTTTGGAATATAGTCACTGGCTCCTGCTTTCATGACGCGGGTTGCAACCAGTTCATCGCCTTTACCCGTCAGGACTACAACGGGAATTTTGTCTTCCAGGTGGTGCTCCTTGAGTTCACTGAGTACATCCAGACTGTTGCCATCCAGCAGGTAATGATCTACTACAATACAATCGAACTGATGAGTAAGCGCCAAAGCGATACCCTCTCTGCAGGTTTCGCTTTCTACTATTTCAAAGTGTTGATCGGGAATTTTTTTAAGAGATCTCAGTATGGTAAGACGGTCAATTGGATTGTCGTCGATTAGCAAAATTGAGGTCTTATGGTCGCGTGCTACATCGTGGACTGCAGCTATAACATTTTGATTTTCCATGATGACATCACCTCATGCGTGTCGCGGATAGAGTAATTATAAGTATTAATGATGCATGGATTAATAAATATTATGATAGACGGATAATTGGCATTGCTGAAAGGATGCATTTTCCTTACCAAAGTTGATTTAATATCCATAAATCAGCCTGTTCTGTCGAGAGTAAAAAGGCGATGAATACCATTAGTGAAAAATCGAAGCACGAATTTATACACTTTGTCAGCCATGAATTTAAGGCGCCGGTTCGAGCAATTGACAATCTGTCTTCCTGGTCAATTGAAAGTCTTGATAATCAGGAATTGGATGAGCTACACAAGTATCTCGAATTAATACAAGGTAAATCAAAATTGTTAAACAGGATGTTGGACGATACTTGTCGTTATGCGCTTTTTGATCCTGCAGAAAGCAATCCGGAAAAGGTTTCTGTATATGAAGTCATTTGTAAATCTGTCAAGCAATCCAATATCACAATTCCCGTCGAAATAGATGAAATTCTGGAAAAGGTTACATCGTTGTGTGACAAATCCCAGTTATCTCTTGTATTTGACGAATTGTTTTCGAATATCCAGAAACACAGTAATGCAACCAATGCTGTTGTTGAGGGTGAAGTGAGACAGGAAGCCGTTACGCTAACAGTCTGTGATAACGGTGTAGGCATTGATAAAAAATTCAATCAATCAATATTTGAAGAATATGTGGTGCTACAACCTAGGGATCGCATGCCAACGACGGGATTGGGATTATCTTTAGTAAAAAAGATTATACTCAACGAGGGGCAGAGTATCTGGGTTGACGATTTAAACTCAGATGGCTTCTCTGTTTCTTTTACCTGGCCGTATCTGCAAGCATAAACTTCAAATCATTCGGCTACTTTTGTGCCCAGTACAATATCTTTATTACGTAGCTGAACCAGAGCTGTATGCCCACCATGCATTATTACTTCTTCTCGCATGGTTGGTATTTCCTGTGCAAGGGATTTTAAAATCCGTTCGCCGGAATAGTCTGGATTTTCATTAATCAACTCAATGAGTCGTGCAGTCATCGGGTTGACTTCCATAAAACCAACTTTGTCGGCTTGATCGCGATATACCATGAGGAAAGTCGGTTGTTCTGGCGGTGAATCCAGTTGAAAGTCAGGCTTAATGTTTTGCACCGGGTATTCGTACCGATGAAGTTGCATTAATGGTGATAACGCAGGCGGTTCGAGCATCAAATCGCCTTCTCGATTGATATTTCCCCAATCTATCGTTGCGTCGGCAAAAGTAAGATGAATCTCCAACCATTCGTAGTGGGCAAGTTCGAGCAGGAAAGGAGGATCTTCCGGTTGTGGTTTGCGTTCATTTTCCAGGTACTCAATAAACTCCCTTGAAATATGTTTGAAATACGGGGAGTGACTTTGATGGTTCGAGAAAAAATCGCGAATCATCCTATGCCACGGCTCGTCTTCATACAGTTTGCGTGTAACCGGAAAGCCATTGGCGATAAATCCCTGAACGTTTCGGTATAGCAGGCCACGATAAATCTCCATGCGGCGATCCTCAATTTCAGAGGGTGCTGGGTTTTTCTTCGGATCACGAACGTGTGCGGTAAATTCATACTGCACATCCTGAAAACGTTGGCGTGTTTTAGGCATGGGCTGCCGCGGCATTGTTTGCCGCACTCCATTTTTCCTGCAACTTTACGATTTGATCGACTTCCTGCATCAAAATTGGGAGTTTTGGAATATTGAAGTCGCGTTCCAGTAATGTAGGAAAAACACCAAATATCTTATAGGCCTTGTCGAGAATCTTCCAGACTGGATCAATCACATCGGCGCCATGCGTATCAACAATGAGATCTTCTGCTTCATTGTAGTGTCCAGCGATATGACAATAGGTTATGCGTTCTTTTGGCAAGGACTGTAAGAATTCGATCGGGTCATAACGATGATTCACCGAATTTACATAGATGTTATTAACGTCCAGCAGCAATTCACAATCGGCTTCTTCCAGTACTGCATTGATGAATTCAATTTCTTCCATCTCTTTTCCCGGCGCTGCATAGTACGATGCATTTTCCATCGCGATTTGCTGGCCCAAAACATCCTGGACTTGCTTGATCCGATTCGCCACGTAATGAACCGCCTCGCTGGTGAACGGAATAGGCATGAGATCGTAAAGATGTCCATCATCAGAGCAGTAGGTTAAATGTTCTGTATATTTTCGAATATTGTGTTCATGCATAAATGATTTGATGTCGCGAACCAAGTCAAAATCCAGTGGCGTTGGGCCACCAATAGACAACGACAGGCCATGGGTGACAAATGGGAAACGTTCTGTGTATTCACGGAAACGCTTCCCCAGCCGACCGCCAATACCGATCCAGTTTTCCGGTGCGACTTCCATGAATTGAATTTGCTCTGGATTCTGTTCCAGCAACTCTTCCATCATGGGGCCTCTGCGCAGTCCCAGACCTGCACCCTGTACACAATATTCTTTACTCATGACTCATCTGGTTCCTTTCTAGTCATTATTTGGACAGTTTGCACCGACAGAGTTCCTAATCCCGGTTAAACAGTCCCAAGTAGTAATCCAGGCCAAAGTATTTTCCACAACCAACAAAAAACAGCACGAGCAACATAATAAAGTATGTAGTCGCAAATTCGATGCCATTGTTTAGAACAACTAAACTACCGTGCTCGGTTAGCCAGCTGTAATTACCGTGCTCTTTTAAGATGTCTTTCGCGACAGATAGCCTTTCTATCGCTTCCATTGTACGTTCGGTTGCAAAAAATCCGGAACCCGTAGCTATGGCGAGCCACCCATTATGGAAATGAACAGAAAATATCGCGACAAGCATAGTGGTCATTAAGGGAATCGAAATCCACCGTACACCAAAGCCCACTAACAAAAAAACCGCCCCCAATACCTCTGTCCAGCCCGCTAAAAAGGCCATCAGTGTCGGAACTGGCAGACCGAGGCCCCAATCCGGGTTGCCAAACCAGTTTACAGTTGATTCATATGGCATAAAGGTGGAGAAGTCGATTTTATTTGACCCAGCCATCCAGAATACTGGTGCCAGATAGAGGCGTAATGCCAGCGGAGCGAGAAAATCAATGGCGCGCAACTTATCGAAGAGAGTATTTATTAGTCTTATTAGGCTCATAGGAATGACTCCTGGTTTGGTAAATTATTTGTTCAGGTGTACGCAACTGACTTTTCACTGGAATACAGTTCGTCCAGTGGAATCGACCTGCCTTGCGGGCTGACGATGAACGCGTGTTTTCTGCGTAACTGTCGTGGTTCAGTCACACCGCAGGAATGCGCGATCACACCTACTTCATAGACCATGTTTTTGACGTAACTCCTTACACGCTCAGCCTTAATTTCCGGGTTTAGCCCACTTTGGAGCTCCTTATCATGAGTGGTGATGCCGGTTGGGCAGGTGTTCTTGTTGCATTGCAGTGCTTGAATACAGCCAATTGAAAACATAAATCCGCGGGCCGATGTAACAAAGTCTGCCCCCGTTGCGAATGCCCAGGCGACTTCCACTGGGGTTATCAGCTTGCCGGAGGAAATTACTTTGATGCGGTCGCGCAAATCATGTTGTTTCAATTTATTTATCAGCAATGGCAGGCTTTGACGTATAGGTAAGCCGACATTGTCCATCAGGCTCATGGGTGCTGCCCCCGTTCCGCCGTCTCCGCTATCTACGGTAATAAAATCAGGTGCGCACTCCATGCCGCGTTCGTTTATGGTTTGAAATAATTCATCAATCCAGCCACGTGCGCCGATCACGGTTTTAAATCCCACTGGTTTTCCACTCGTGTCACGAATACCCTGGATCATTTTTAACAGATCATCAACCGAGTTTATGTCGGTGTGCCTATTGGGGCTAATGGAGTCGGATCCGACCGGAATGCCGCGAATTTCTGCAATTTCTTCTGTTACTTTACCGCCGGGCAGGATTCCGCCTTTGCCAGGTTTAGCACCCTGCGACAGCTTTAATTCAAACATCTTTACCTGTGCGTGTTGCGCTACCGCACGCACTTTGTCGAGATTCAGATTTCCTTCCTGGTCGCGCACTCCGTATTTTGCCGTACCAATTTGAAATACGATGTCTGCGCCACCTTGTAAATGATACGGAGAAAGACCACCTTCACCTGTATTCATCCAGCATCCAGCCATTTTTGCACCGTTGGAAAGTGCCAGTACAGCCGGTTTTGATATAGCACCAAAACTCATGCCTGAAATATTAAAGATCGATCGAGTCTTATAGGGTTGTTTGCAGTGAGGGCCGATCGTGACTTCGCCCGGAGGACAGGAATCGGTGCTTAAGGTTGGAAACGGGCAGTTACCAAAGATAACAGTACCAGGTTTGTACAAGTCTCGAGTCGAACCAAACGCGATGGTTGAGTCGATATTTTTAGCGGCCCGATAGACCCAGGATCTTTCTGCGCGGTTAAATGGGAGTTCCTCACGATCCATTGCAAAAAAATACTGGCGGAAAAATTCCCCCAGATGTTCAAATACATATCGAAATCGGCCAATAACGGGATAATTGTGTCTGATGGCCTGCTTGGTTTGGGAGCGGTCGATAACGTAAAGGACTGCAAATATGATTACACTCGCGCCAACAATAAATATAAACAGAAAAGCCAGAACTTCTAAAATTGTGAGGGCGAAACTTGAAAGCTCCTGCATGGGCATTTGGCACCTCCGTTATATGTTCTTCTTATATTGCTTAGTATAGGCTAGCAAGTGGAGTAAAAAAACGGCGAGCCCCTTTCGAAGCCCACCGTTTTGTCTGGTTTAGAACGCTCTAATACTCTATTCTAAACTGGCCTTTTGGCTAATGAGTGAGAAGGTGTAATTATTCTTACTTCTCGCCACACTTGCCTTAGCGGCATTTTCCTTATTTGGCTTCTTTCTCTTCACCGCATTTGCCTTCACCGCATTTGCCTTCGCCGCATTTGCCTTCTTCGGCTTTCTCTTCACCGCATTTGCCTTCGCCGCATTTGCCTTCTTCGGCTTTCTCTTCACCACACTTGCCTTCGCCGCATTTGCCTTCTTCACCGTAGGCAACCATGTAGCCTGAAGATAAATCTGTCATGCCAAATGGGTTTTCATCAGCGTTGGCGGTAGACATTGTGAGTACGCTAGTAGCTAATGCAGCGCCGACAGCAGCAGCAACGGGTTTTAATTCAAATTTCTTGGACATTTATTATCTCCATAAACTAGTTGATTGGGTGTTATATACGAATTTGAAGGATAAATTACTTCTTCAGGAATACAGACCGTATGTGGCTCTGTATTATTACAGGTGTAGTATATCCTTTTGATCTCCATGCCCCAAGTAGGGTAATGCGATTCGAATTTTTAGATTGGCCACTTTTTCTAAAGTTCCCGTTCTCCACGGGCTGCATCGATACTGAAACACCAGTTTACGGCTTATTTTTATACTCGCACAGGTCATTTATTATGCAATCATCGCATTTTGGAGCACGCGCGATACAGGTATATCTTCCGTGCAATATCAGCCAGTGATGGGCGTTACGCTTGAATTCTTCCGGAACCAGGCGCAATAGGCGCTTCTCAACTTCTAAAACGGTTTTTCCAGGGGCAATGCCGGTTCGATTGGATACGCGAAAAATATGGGTATCGACTGCAATTGTAGGCTGGCCAAATGCTGTGTTGAGTATGACATTGGCGGTCTTGCGGCCGACACCGGGTAGGGATTCGAGTGCTTCTCGGTCTGCCGGAACAACACCATCATACTGATCGATCAAAATTTTACAGGTCTTGATGATGTTGCTGGCCTTTGTATTGTACAAACCGATACTTTGAACGTATTTTTTCAACCGGCTCTCACCCAACCTCATAATCGATTCCGGGGTGTTGGCCACTTTGTATAATTTTTGGGTAGCCTTGTTAACACTGATATCGGTTGCTTGTGCGGAAAGAATCACAGCAACCAGCAGTTCAAATTCGCTTTTAAATTTTAGTTCGGTCGTAGGATTTGGATTCTGTTTTTGCAGGCGTGCAAAAATTTGGCTGCGTTTGGTTTTGTTCACAATAAATGAATGGTGTTAGTCTCGCTCTAATATTATCAACACGAAAGTGAGTGTGATGTTATACACTGCTATGAAGCGAAGTCATTTTTTTGCTTGCCGGCGCCCATACTAATTTCATTTTTTATCCTTAAGGGCTTGCAGTTTTTCCGCAAGCTGTTCTTTTTTGTACGTGAAAGATGATTCTTGTTGCATCTTCTCAGCCGCCAGTCTTTCTTCGCGTTGCTTTACTCGTAACTTGCAGGCCTGAGCGAATTCTATTTTTGCCTGTCTTAATTGCGGTGCTGTCAGTTGAGAAAGTTGTAACGCTTCGTTTGGACGCATACTGATACAGTCAACAGGGCATGAGGGTATGCAGAGTTTGCAACCAGTACAGTATGCTGAAATGACGCTATGAAGAAGCTTGGATGCGCCCATGATGGCATCAAAAGGGCATGCTTTAATACACAGCGTGCACCCGATGCAGTTTTCCTCGTCGATAACCGCAAGATATTTGCTGAATGAAACTGCCATCATTGGCCGGTGTGATTACTTCACACGCATCCCGGGTTGTGCCCCAGTATCGGGCTGGATAACGAAAAGACCTTCCTGTTCTCCGCTGGCGGCCAATACCATGCCTTCAGACATACCAAAGCGCATTTTTCGTGGCGCAAGATTGGCAACCATGACCACGAGTTTTCCTTCAAGGTCCTCAGGCGAATACGCGCTTTTGATGCCGGCAAACACGTTGCGTTGTTGATTCGCGGTCGGTTCGCCAAGATCCAGCGTAAGTCTTAGTAGTTTATCCGCGCCTTCTACCTGCTCTGCCTTGGCTATGCGTACAACGCGCAAATCCAGTTTCTCAAATTCAGCAAATGTAATCTCGTCATCGATGGGATCACTCGCTTTCGGAGCAGTGTCCTGTTTAGATTCCTCTATCATATTTTCTACCGATTCTTTCTCAATGCGCGTGATCAGCGGCTTAAACTTGTTTACTTTGTGCCCTTCAGGCAATGGCTGGCCACTCGCTAGATCATTCCAGCTGATTTCTGTATTTAAGAACGCCTCTGACTTTTGTGCAAGCTCCGGCATAACCGGTTTCAGGTAACCTATCAGCAAGCGAAACATGTTAAGGCCAAAGCTGCAGACCTGGTGGACTTCTGTGTGATTGGCTTTGTCTTTTATGTGTTCCCATGGTTTGTATTTGTCGATGATTTGATTAGTCTCATCGGCCATTGCCATTACCAGGCGTATTGCTTCAGAATATTTACGATCTTCGTAACATTGTTTTATGTTATCACTGCGTTTTGACGCGGAATCGAAAACCTCTTTACCTTCCTCGATAAAAGAAGAGGTCAGTTGCGAATCGAACTTTTTATAAATAAAACCAGCGCAGCGGCTGGCAATGTTTACCAGCTTGCCAACGATATCGCTGTTCACGCGTTGCTGGAAATCTTCTAGATTTAAATCGATGTCGGCGATGCCGTCATTTAGTTTGGCGGCAAAGTAATAGCGAAGATATTCTGGCTGTAAATGATTCAGGTAAGTGCGCCCCTTTATAAATGTTCCGCGTGACTTCGACATCTTTTGGCCGTTCACGGTAAGAAAGCCATGGCAAAATACGCTGGTGGGTTTGCGCCAGCCTGAGCCAATTAAGGTTGCAGGCCAAAAGAGAGTGTGAAAATAAGCGATATCCTTGCCAATAAAATGATAAAGCTCGGTATCGCCTCCCGGCTTCCAGAAATCATCGAAATGTAATGTTTTCACCCTGTCGCAAAGATTTTTGAAACTTGCCATGTATCCAATGGGCGCATCCAGCCAAACGTAGAAGTATTTGCCAGGTGCATCCGGTATTTCAAAACCAAAATAAGGAGCATCGCGGGAAATATCCCAATCCTGTAATCCATCAGTAAACCATTCCTGAAGTTTGTTGGCGATTTCAGGCTGCAAGCCATCGGATCGCGTCCATTCTTTTAACTCATTTTCCAGTTTGTCTAGCTGGAAAAAATAATGCAGGTTTTCCTTCTGTACTGGTTCTGCGCCGCTAATGGCAGAGCGAGGATTGACTAAATCTGCCGGCGTATAAGTGGCCCCACAAACTTCGCAGTTGTCACCATATTGATCATCCGCATTGCACTTGGGACAGGTGCCGCGAACAAATCGATCCGGCAAAAAAACCTGTTCCTGTGGATCAAACAAATCCGTCACTATTCGTGTGCTGATGTAATCGTTTTTCTGCAGTTCAGCAAACATCGAGGTTGCATAATATCTGTTTTCTTCAGAATGAGTGCTGTGATAGTTATCGAACTCGATGTGAAAGTCGGCAAAATCCTGTTCATGCTCAAGCTTGGTTTTGGCGATCAATTCTTCCGGGGTGATTCCCTCCTGTTGGGCACGCAGCATAATCGGTGTCCCATGGGCATCGTCTGCACATACGTAGTAGCACTCGTGGCCGCACATTTTTTGAAAGCGTGCCCAGATGTCGGTCTGTAAATATTCCACCAGATGGCCGAGGTGAATGGATCCATTGGCATATGGAAGGGCGCTGGTGACTAGAATTCTTCTATTATTCACGAGTTTACGCATACAGATAACTTGACGAGGCCGTACCTTAGCAGCTTACGAATGGTGCGGCCAGACTCGCGGTTTTTGGCCCACTATCTCAATCAGGAGCTAGGAAATATCGTCTTCGAGTGCTTTACTGCACCTAATTCAGAATGTTGCAAACAGAGGACAAGAAGCAATGGCGAGTGTTACTGCAGAACAAGTAGAAGAATCCCTGAAAAATATAGACGACCCGAATCTGGGCAAGAGTCTCTTCGCTGCAAAGTCAGTCAAGGATATTCAGGTTGAGGGCGATAAGGTCTCCATTGCCATAGAGCTGGGATATCCGGCTAAAACCATTCGCGATGCAATGGCTAAACAGATTCAAAGCGAAGTATCCAAGCTGGATGGAGTGGGAGATGTAGAAGTTTCGATTGGCTGGAATATTCAGGCCCATTCAGTTCAGAAAAGCCTTAAGCCAATGGAAAACATCAAGAATGTTATTGCCGTAGCCTCGGGCAAAGGCGGAGTGGGGAAATCGACTACTGCAGTGAACCTGGCCCTGGCATTGTCAGCTGAAGGAGCTATTGTCGGTGTGCTGGATGCAGATATCTATGGGCCCAGTCAGCCGCGTATGTTGGGGGTGTCCGGGCAACCGGATTCCAGCGATGGCAAAAGCCTCGAGCCGATGGAAAGTCACGGTATACAGGCCATGTCGATCGGATTTTTGATTGATGAAGAAACCCCCATGATTTGGCGCGGCCCGATGGTAACGCAGGCACTTGAACAGTTGCTGAACGATACTCGCTGGAGGAATCTCGATTACCTAATCGTTGATCTGCCCCCGGGTACAGGAGATGTGCAATTGACGCTGGCACAAAAAATTCCGGTCAGCGGTGCGGTCATTGTTACCACCCCTCAAGACATTGCGTTGCTAGACGCGCGCAAGGGTCTCAAGATGTTTGAAAAAGTCGAAGTCCCTGTCCTGGGTATTGTCGAAAACATGAGTATTCACATTTGCAGTGAATGTGGTCACGAAGAGCCGATCTTTGGAACCGGTGGTGGTGAGAAGATGGCTACTGAATACAATGTTGAGTTACTGGGTCAGTTGCCTCTCGATATTCATATTCGCGAACAGGCCGATGGCGGTGAGCCAACCGTAGTTGCTATGCCTGATAGTCGCGTAGCCCAGATCTATGGAGAAATTGCCCGTAAAACCGCTGCGAAACTCGCAGTGAAGAGTAAAGATTACAGTGCGAAGTTTCCTAAAATTGTTATCCAGAATAACTAAATGCTGAATAAATTGTGTTTCTCAGGCAAATGCACCGTTGCCGTATTCTGCTGTTTGCTGATTTTATTTCCGGGGTGTGCCAGCTATAACAAAGAACCACTATTGGAGCCAACAGTACAGGTACGGGATTTCGAAATCACCAATGTTCACCTGACTGGTTTTGAGGGCCTGATGATATTAAACGTAAAGAATCCGAATAACGTTAAATTGAAGGCGAGTGAACTTAGCTATGCATTGACCGTTGCCAACAATGAGTTGGTGAGAGGCCAGAATCGGGAACATTTTAGCATTCCTGCCCATGGCGAAGATGAAATTGAGCTGCCAGTGGAAATGTCATTCGCTTCATTGTTTGAAACCTTGCCTAAAATTGCAAAAACAGGTATTGCCAGCTATTCAATAACCGGTCATGTAAAAACCGGAATCGCAACAGTACCGTTTACAAAACAAGGCGAATTCAGGTTACCCTTAATTCCTGCTCAACTTAAAGAATAAATAGTTATGACCATTAAGGCTGATCGCTGGATACGGCGTATGGCGGAACAACAAGGAATGATTGAACCGTTTGCCGTGGACCAGGTGAAACGAGTGGGAGACCAAAGGATCATTTCGTACGGCACATCCAGCTACGGCTATGATGTGCGTTGTTCAACCCATTTTAAAATCTTTACGAATATCAATTCAGCCATCGTTGATCCCAAGGGCTTTGATTCCGAAAGTTTTGTTGATTACGAAGGTGATGTTTGCATAATTCCGCCGAATTCTTTCGCACTCGCCAGCACGGTTGAATATTTTCGAATTCCACGTTCTGTGTTGACAGTTTGTCTGGGAAAATCGACCTACGCGCGTTGTGGCATTATTGTTAATGTCACTCCACTCGAGCCCGAGTGGGAGGGACATGTTACGCTGGAGTTCTCCAATACGACACCGTTGCCTGCCAAAATTTATGCTAATGAAGGTGTCGCACAGATGATCTTTTTTGAATCTGATGAAATTTGTGAGACTTCCTATAAGGATCGTGACGGGAAGTATCAGGGACAGACGGGAGTTACTTTACCCAAAACGTAACAAGCGTTTCTATAGCAGAAGCCATGTGGCTAATCCTAGAAACGCGAATATTCCGACCACATCAGTGATTGTCGTTAGCATTACACCACCTGCTAACGCCGGATCAATGCCCATCATGCGCAAAGCAATTGGAATCAGGACCCCGGCTAGTCCAGCGCAAACCAGGTTGGCCAGCATGGCCAGCGCAATGATGTAACCAAGTTTCAAATCGTTAAACCAGAGTATGGCAATCAGCGCTACTATGATCGACCATATCAATCCGTTAAGTGCGCCAATCGCAAATTCGCGCAGCAATAAAATTTTTGCGTTGGATTGGCCAATCTGATTCAAAGCCAGGCCACGAATAACGAGTGTCAGCGTTTGACTTCCCGCAATACCACCCATACTGGCGACAACGGGAATTAATACTGCCAAAACAATGATCTGTTCGAGTGTGGACTGAAACAGGCTGATTACCCAGGCGGCGAGAAACGCCGTGGCCATATTCACACCCAACCACAGGGCGCGCCTGCGGGTTGATTTGGTAATGGGTGCAAATAGATCTTCATCTTCGGTTAGACCGGCCATGCTCATCATGGAGTGTTCGGCTTCATCACGAATAACATCGACCACGTCATCTACAGTAATTCGGCCCACGAGTTTGTTTTCCCCATCAATAACGGGTGCAGAAATTAAATCCAGGTTCTCAAATATTTGTGCAACTTCGTTTGCCGTGCTTTCCACTGGAATGGGTTCGAATTTCTTTTCCATTAATTCGCTGACCAGACTGGTTGGATCATTGGTGAGCACAGCGGCTAGAGGTAGCGTACCAATATAGTGTTCATAGCGGTCGACGACAAACAGACGATCAGTATGATCCGGTAAATTTTTTCGTAAGCGTAAGTAACGTGCAACCACATCCAGTGTTACGTCTTTGCGTACCGTAACCGTGTCGGTGTCCATTAAACCGCCGGCGCTGTCTTCATCGAACGATAAAACGGACTCCAGGCGCTGGCGGTCACTACTGTCCATGTTATCCAACGCGGTCTGCGTTACTGCCTGCGGCAGGTCGGCAAGCAAGTCTGCCAGGTCGTCCACATCCAGTCCTTCAGTTGCAGATACCAGTTCCTGGCTGTTCATGTTTTCGATCAGTCCGCTGCGGACTTCATCGCCTACGTTAAGCAGAATTTCGCCATCATCATCGTGATCAAGCATATTCCAGATGAACATGCGTTGTGACAAAGGTAATGACTCAAGAAGATGGGCAATTTCAGCCGGGTGAAAAGCATTTAGAAGCCGGGCGGCATGCTGCATTTCTCCCGAATCCAGGGCTTCAGATATGACCTGCAGGTTATCGCGCACTTTGATGGTCTGTGTATCCGGCATGGCAAATCCTTGGCTGCGGAATGTGGGCAAAAGAGCCTGTTTAAAACATACAGAAAGTCGATACCTTGCAACAGTATCCAGATTGTGGGCAAGTGTACCCTGTAACGATTAGATTGCAAAAAGGAAAAGTTTTTTGCTGCAGATTATTACGGAAACAAAACTGTTTTCGTTGCTATTATTCGTTTAATTCGTCCACCAGCACATGAATTTTGTCAGGACGAGTTGCAGCACTGAGTATACGCTTACACTGCGTTTCCAATTCGCTGATCGAGCTAGAATTGATGATCGATTTAATTTCGAGCATTGTCGCCGGATGAGCACTGAACTCACGCAGACCCATGCCAAGTAACAGGCGGGTATATCGAGCGTCTCCTGCCATCTCCCCGCACATGGATACTGGAATGTTGGCTTTGCTGCCCGCGAGCAAGGTGAGCTGAATCAGTTTTAATACGGCTGGATGCAATGGGTCATATAAATAATTAACCGCGTCATCGATGCGGTCGATCGCCAGTGTGTACTGGATCAGGTCGTTGGTGCCTATGGAGAGAAAATCGAGTTGTTTTGCAAATCGATTGGCTGCCAGTGCCGCGGCCGGAATTTCGATCATGGCGCCGACAGCAATATTGGGATCATAAGGTTTGTCTTCTTCTTTTAATTCCCGCTTGGCCTGGTCGAGGATCGTAAGTGTAGTCATTAATTCATCGTAACTGGTTAGCATGGGGAACATGACACGCACCGGCCCCGTTATGGATGCACGCAGTATTGCTCGAAGCTGAAGCTTGAAAAGTTCGGTATCTTTCAGGGAGCGACGCAGACCACGAAGACCTAGAGCAGGATTCTGGGCCAGCGGACCTCGATATTTCGGATCAAATTCTTTTTCAGCGCCAAGATCGAGCGTTCGAATGGTAAGTGGTCGACCTTTCAGTGCACGAATGACTTTGCGGTAAGTGGACAGTTGTTCTGATTCCGTCGCTGGCTCATCACGGTCGATATACAGGAACTCGGTACGATAAAGGCCTACACCTTCTGCTCCACAATTTTTGAGTGCCCGGATATCTTCGGAAAGCTCGATATTAGCTTGCAAGCTGATTTCAACGTTGTCGAGTGTTTTAGTGCTTACGTCACGCAGTGATTCGAGTCTACGCCGTGCTTCGCGCTGATCTTTTTGTTTCTTTTTATATTCACGAATCGTTTTTGCATCAACGCCAGCGAGTACCATGCCTTCACTTCCGTCGATGATGATTTGTTCCTCTTCTTTTAACAGCAGACGCGCATCCTGAATGCCGACAATTGCCGGGATGCCCAGACTGCGTGCAATGATGGCGGTGTGGGAAAGTGGACCACCCAGTTCGGTAATAAATCCTGCAATATTTTGATTTTGTAAAACGACTGTATCTGCAGGCGTCAAGTCGTCAGCGACAATAATAGAACCTCTCAATGTCTGAATTTCTTCCGCTACTTCATATTGCTGGTCAAACAATACTTTCTGAATCAGATTGATGACGTGATCGATATCGTTCTGACGGGTCTGCAGGTACTCATCTTCCATCTGCTCAAACACCGCAACCAGCTTGTCTCTTTGCAGTTTTAGAGCCCATTCTGCATTACAGGAATACTCTTTTATAAATTCTATGGGTGCTTTGGAAAGCATCGAATCTTTAAGCATCAATAAATGCGATTCGATAAAGGAGGCGATTTCCTTGGGTGCTTCTTTCGGTATTGATTCCTGGATATGGCGTAACTGTTTGGCGGCGCGGTCCACGGCCAGTTTAAATCGTTTGACTTCGGCATTGATTTCATCAGCTTCTAGTGTGTGTTCGTATACTTCAAATGCACTACGCAGTAATAGATGGGCATTGCCAATTGCAATTCCACGCGATACACCCAATCCACTTATTATTAAAGCCATGCCTGATTATAGATCATCAAAACCATTACTGCTCGGTAGAGAATTGCTGCAGTAAATATTAGTTGTATAAGTGGGTTGACCGCTCAGCTACTCGTCTTCCCCAAACCGGTCTTGCACCAGCTGTGCAAGTTTATGCATAGCGCTTTCAGCGTCGTCTCCATTCGCAAACAGTTTTATGCGACTTCCATTGCTGGCAGCAAGCATCATGACACCCATGATACTTTTTCCATTGACGCGCTTGCCATCTTTTTCAACTTCAATTTCAGCCTCAAACTCGCTTGCAGTCGCAACAAATTTTGCAGCCGCACGAGCATGCAGGCCGAGTTTATTACAGATCATGATTTCCTGTTCTGGCATAAGAATTATTGTGTATCAATGCACAGCATGATTCCGTCGTGTCCACCACTTAAGGCTTTTTCGGCCAGTTCCTGCAATCTCAACGAGGGGTAGTTAAGGATCCGAATCAGCATGGGCAGATTGACGCCAGCAATTACTTGCAACTCCGTGGCTCCTCTCAGTCGATTTGCGATATTGCTGGGGGTAGAGCCATAAATATCGGTTAGTATCAGGACGCCACAATCGTTATTAAGCTCGCCAACGAGTTTATTGCCTTCACGAACAATGGCGTCGGGATCGCAGGATTGCGAAATTGACAAGCTGCGGCATTGCAATGGCGTGTTGCCACCCAGCATAGACTCAGCTGTAGTTACTAACTGAGCGCCAATTTCCCCATGGGTAATAATAAGTACACCAACAGACATAACAGATTATTCAAATTCTCGATGGCGGATCGTTGTTTTGTAATTAGCATTCTCGTCGAACAATTTTGCTATTTGGTTAATGCAATAAACAGACCGGTGATGGCCGCCTGTGCATCCTATCGATATTGTTAAATAACTTCTATTTTCTTCTTCAAATAATGGAATCCATTTCTTTATAAAGTCGACAATAGAAGTAATCATTCGGTCGACATCCGGGTGAGAGTTAAGATATTCAATCACGGCTGTATCGTTTCCCGAAAGGCTGCGTAAGTTTGGTTGCCAGTATGGATTGGGTAGGCAGCGCACATCAAACATGAAATCAGAATCGTTCGGAATACCATGCTTGAAACCAAATGATTGCAATACAAGTGTAAGTCCTGGCGTTTTATTTTTAATCACAACCCGATTAACCAGCGAGCGCAGTTGACGCACATTGGTTTTTGTAGTGTCAATGGTTAAATCGGCATGGTCTGCGATTTCAGATAATAATTCTCTTTCAAGATGGATTGCCTTGATTAATGGAATATCATTTGTAGTCAGTGGATGCTTGCGTCGTGTCTCACTGAATCTTTTTAAGATGGTGTTGATTTCTGCGGCCAAAAATAAAATTTCAACCTGGCGTTTTTCACTCTTGAGTTTTTGTACGATATCCAGCAATTTATCAATACTGCTGCTGCCGGATCGCGAATCGATACCAATTGCAATATTTTCGTAATACTCACCGGCCTCGTCCAGACACTGATCAATAAAGGTCGGAAGTAATGCGACAGGCAGATTGTCCACGCATAGAAAGTTATCATCCTCAAGTGTGTTCAGGGCGACTGATTTGCCGGAACCCGACAATCCGCTAATGATAATTATTCTCATAGTGAATCTTCTTCTATCGACTGCTGCTGACGTTGAATAAATTTTTCAACCGCGTTGTAACCTTTTAGTGCCAGCAAATGATTGCGCACCGCCGCTTCTGCAAGAACAGCCAGGTTTCTTCCAGGTGCTACCGGCAACTGAATGATGGGGATTTCCAGGCCCAGTATATTCTTGGTGTGTTTTGATGAGGATAATCGATCTTCCGGTTCTGACAACGATTGGATCGCCGTAAGATGGATAATCAGACGCAAGTATTTACTGAATTTGATTGAGCTGTCACCGTACATCTCGCGTATATTCAAAACACCCAGGCCACGTACTTCCAGGAATTCGCTTAAAACCGGTGGGCAGGAGCCAACAATAATATCGGGAGCGATGCGCATAAATTCTGGTGCATCATCTGCAATGAGTCGGTGACCGCGGGAAATTAACTCCAGTGCCAGTTCGCTTTTACCCAGGCCGCTTTCCCCTGTAAGCATAACGCCAAGACTGATAATTTCCATAAACACGCCATGCAGCGTTACTTTGTCGGCCAAGGCGTGAGACAGGAAGTAGCGAAGATGGGTAATCAGTTCTGTGGAGGATGCCGTTGAACACAAAATTGGTATCTTATTTTTCTCTGCCAGTTGTTTGAATTCCTGAGGCGGTGCAAGGCGATCTGTAAAAAAGATGGCTACCGTATCCGTTTCAAATAGTTTGTTATATGTTTTTTCCCGTTCTTCTTCATTGAGAGATTGCAAATGAGTTAATTCAACATTGCCTACAATCTGGGCCTGATTTGAGTGAATCAAATTAAAATAGCCGACCAGTGTGGCGGAATCGTCACTAAAACTGTGATGGGAGAAGGGGTGCCGAATATACTCCGCGCCTGCCCAGATGGAAAGTCGTAGCTCTTCGCTAAATGCGTCGAGTATGGATTGAGGGGTAGTACTTTCTTGCATAAATGCAAAAACAAGGTTGAATATCGATAGGTGAAGTCTAGGCGTGTCGATGCCGAGACGCTAGTATTTAGGCTGCGTGTTTGTCGGTCGACTTGTTCAGGACTTCCAAAAGTTCCTGGGCGGATTCGCAATTACGCAGGTTTTCACGATTGCCCGGCTTGGATAAATACTCAGCAAGACTCGCAAGTATTTGCAAATGCTCTTCCGTCGCCTCAGTAGGAACAATTAAGGCAAAAATTATGGATACTCCCTGGTTGTCTGGCGCATCGAAATCAACTGCGTGTTCCAGTTTAATGACAGCGCAACGTATTTGATCAATCTGATCCAGTCGGCAGTGCGGAATGGCGACACCTTCGCCCAGAGCGGTTGAACCCAGCCGCTCTCGAGCAATCAGTCCTTCGTAGATGTGTGAGGCCTGGACTGCATCGAGATCGGCAGCAAGAGTTTCTCCAAGTAGTTCAAACACCTGTTTTTTACTACTGATTTCACTCAGTAGTAAAACGTGACGTTCGTCCAGATAACGGGTTAATGAAAAGTTTTCCATAACAACGGGGCCGGTGTAGCACGCTATACCAGGTTTCTATGCGCGCCTTCGTGATTGTGGTGGTCTTTTATTTTTTCTTTGTGTTTTACGATTTGACGATCTAGTTTATCAATAAGCTGGTCTATTGCTACATACATATTTTGGTCAGTTGCATTTGCAAAAATTTTGTTCCTACTTACCAGGAGTGAAGCTTCTGCATGGTGGCGTAGTTTTTCAACAGATAAAACGACATGGGTATTAATTACATGATCAAAATGTCGTTCCAGGCGTTTGAATTTTTCATTTACAAAATTGCGTAAGGCGGGAGTGATATCGACGTGGTGACCAGTAAGCTCTATCTGCATTCCGCTCTCCTTGTAATTATTAGGTTAAATTATGTATGGGTTTATACTTCCAATTATAATAATAGCTCAAGCCTTTACCCTAGTGTGTGTCTGAATTCGATTATTTTTTACCTCGTTAAATCAAGGGTACTTCGCAAATTTGATTAAATTTTGAGCAATTACAGTTGTTTGCGTTCATTCGATGGCGGAATAGACAACGCTTCGCGATATTTTGCGACCGTACGCCGGGCGACATTGATTCCGTCGTCTGAGAGCATGGTAGCAATTTTACTGTCGCTAAGCGGTTTGACGTTATCTTCCTGTTCGATCAACTTCTTTATCATTGCGCGAATCGCCGTTGCAGAGCAAACCCCACCATCTGATGTGCCAACGTGACTCGAAAAAAAGTATTTAAATTCAAAGATTCCCCGCGGAGTATGCATGTACTTATTATTGGTTACGCGCGAAACGGTTGATTCATGAAGTTCAAGTTGTTCTGCAATATCACGTAAAATCAGAGGCTTCATCGCTTCCGGACCATAATCCAGGAATTTGCGCTGATGTTCAACGATCGCTGTTGCAACACGCATAAGGGTTTCGTTTCTACTTTGAAGGCTCTTGATAAACCATCGCGCCTCTTGCAATTGTGTGCGCATATAACTGTTGTCGCTGCTATCATCCGCCCGTTTTACCAGATTCGCGTAGGTCGAATTAATTCGCAAATTAGGTGAATTTTCTGCATTGAGTTGAACCCGCCAGCTGTTTCCCCGCTTCACGACTGATACGTCCGGAATAACATATTCGGGTTTGGTGTTGGAAATGAGGGCGCCCGGTCGTGGATTCAGCGATTGTATCAACGTAATTATTTCCTGCAGCTCTGGTTCGGATACATCCAGATTTCTGCGCAGTGCCCGTGTATTGTGCGCCCCAAGCGCGTCGATTTGGTGCTGGACCAGGATTCGAGCCTGATCCCTGAAGGGTGTATCCGCGGGTAATATCTGTAACTGGATGTCGAGACATTCGGCCAGGTCTCTTGCGCCGGCTCCAATCGGATCCAGATGCTGAATCATATGCAGGACCGCGATTACTTCATCAATTTCAAGTTCCGGAAAGGATTCGAGTAATTGTTCGTAGATGTTTTCCAGCGGTTCTCTTAGATATCCATCGTTATCAATCTCATCGATCAAGGCAATACCAATGACACGATCCACATCACTGATGTTGATTAAGTCAAGCTGGTGTTGCATATGATCCTGCAGAGAATCACCTTGGCCAGTCTCATTTTCATACACGTCTCGTGTCGGCTCTTGAGGAGTTTCACTGTAGACGTTGGAGGCTTGATAGATATCGTCCCAGTTGCTGTCTACGGGTAATTCGTCAATTATTTGTTCTTTTTCACCGTCAATTTCTTGCTCCGCACTGGATTCGACCCCCGTTTCGGTGTTGTCTTCGTTTCCTTCGGAGGGGGTATTCTGCTCACCGGGTGCCAGGTCTTCTTCCTTCTCGAGCATCGGGTTGGTTTCAAATATTTGCTGAATTTCGCTTTGTAATTCCAGTGAAGAAAGCTGCAATAGCCGAATGGCTTGCTGCAGTTGAGGCGTCATCGACAGGGACTGTCCGACGCGCAAATTCAGGGATGGCTTTAGCATTTAAAATTTTGGCTCGATTTTTGCTTACATATTACATGAATGAGACGCGATAAGAAGCCTGTAATTGAGAATTTGCCAAATGGACCGACTAGCTGTATTGGCTAGGCGTTGGGGGGAAGGCTGTATCTAAGTGCTGGCGCTTAGAGCTGAAATTCTGAACCTAAATATACTTCGCGCACTTGCTGGTCATTGAGTAATGTATCGGGTGACCCTTCAGCAATAATTTCACCCTGGTTAAGAATATAAGCACGGGAACAAATTCCCAGTGTCTCACGTACGTTATGATCGGTAATTAATAATCCGATTCCTCGCTCGGTAAGGTGCTTAAGCAAGCGCTGGATATCAATGACGGAAATTGGGTCAACTCCGGCAAATGGTTCGTCCAGCAGAATAAACTGGGGCTGGATTGCAAGCGCGCGCGCTATTTCCACTCTGCGTCTTTCTCCCCCGGATAAACTATATCCCTTGCTGTTACGAATGTGTTCTATCTGTAAATCCTGTAACAGCTTATTGCAAATATCGTGTTGCATCTCCTTGCGGAGATTTTTTCGCAACTGTAATACGGCACGAATATTATCCTCTACCGATAAACCACGAAATACAGAGGCCTCCTGGGGAAGATACCCGACTCCACGTTGAGCGCGTGCATGCATGGGTAGTTTGGTGATGTCCTGATCGTTTAAACCAATTACACCGTGGTCTGAACGAATTAGACCAACAATCATATAAAACGTGGTGGTTTTTCCCGCGCCATTGGGTCCAAGCAGTCCCACTACCTCTCCACTTTCTACCTGGAGATTTACATCTTTAACAACTTTGCGCTTCTTATACTTTTTAGCGAGCTCTTTAGCCCACAGGCGATTAGCTGTCTTCATCTTCATCAAAAATTTCGGAGTCAGGGTAAATAGTCATCTTCACTCGGTCTTTGGATGTACCGGCATCTAACAGTTCTTCATCGATGAAATAAACAATATGCTCGCTTGTAAATATATTGTCTTCTTCGGTTAATTTTGCGCTACGAAACAATTCAATCTTACTTTCCAATCGGTTGTACACCATTTCTTCTGCTTCTGCATAAACTACTTTTCCGTCATCGGTTGTTTCCTGGTAGGTTGCCAAATTCCCAATGGATACAACTTTGTTAACTTTTTTGTCTGGAGAATAAATGGTAATTACATCGCCACGCAGTATCGTTGTTCCCTGTATCATTTCAACTTTGCCACGATATATGCTGATGCCGGTTTTATCATTTAATTCAGCAGTATCTGCCGTGATATGTATTGGCAGGTCGCGGTCTTCCTCGCGTGATTGTAGTGTCGGGCAGGTTAGGCTCGGTAAAAGCAATAAAAATAAAACGGTTCGCTTAATTTTCATAAGTGCCGCGAACCTCGCTTAAAAATTTAAACTGTTCTGTTTTTAATTCGAATTCCATTCCGACTCCTTGCATGTGGCTGTTTCCATAATAAACATTTGCATGTGATTCTGTTTGTGCGGTTTGATTGGTATTGTCGATGAGCAAGGAATCAGTTGTCATGCGCATTCGTTTGTTTTTGTGTCCGGTCGAAGATATCTCCACGTTGTGGCGGAGCGTCGTCTTATTTTTCTCGTGATCGATTATTGCAGTATCGGCCGTTAACGAGACAGGTGGTCGTTCGTCACGATATAACAGCATTGTGGGAGAATCCAGTGTAGTTTCGTTTCGATGAACCACATATCGTGTTAGTGGGGATTGTATTTCGGATTCTTTTAATCCACTTGTATCTGTATTTACCAGTAAAAAATCTGTGAATACATGTGTGGATTCTGCCTGTTCAGTTTCGGCAAGTAACTGCTGCATGAAGCGAGCCTCCACACTCAGCAAGTGATTGGCGGCCAGCACACTTAAGCCAATGGCTATGGTTAAAAGCAAACTTGATTTCAACATTACAGATTATATTGTAGTGCTTTGTTTAGTAGACCCTTGGCGTCAAGGATGAGTTCACAGATTTCCCGAACTGCCCCATAACCTCCGGGTATTTTAGTGACCTGATTGGCCTGCTCAATGACCCATGGGTGTGCATCAGCGACCGCAAACGAGAAGCCCGCCAACCGCATTGCCTGAACGTCCACGATGTCGTCACCCACGTAGGCAATTTGCTCCTGGCGCAGGTTTTTTCGCTGCACTAAATCGCTGAACGCTTTACGTTTATCGATATGACCCTGCAATACTTCGTCAACTCCCAATTCCTTCATGCGGACTTCTACGGCGTGTGACTTTCTTCCCGACAGCACAGCAACCTGTACACCATAGTGCAGTAGCAATTTTATGCCATGACCATCGCGAACATGGAATGATTTGCTTTCCTTGCCATTATTGTCTACCAGAATTCGTCCATCAGTGAAGACACCATCGACATCAAACACAATCAGTTCGATGGTGCC